>OAZW01000266.1_pt1 | contig 67523 bp, 59 predicted proteins | sample 1495231 | NCBI WGS metagenome assembly OAZW01 (sample SAMEA2580062, study PRJEB22360) | human gut metagenome | reverse complement strand
TACCATTTAGACAACGTGAATACAAGGTTAACTATATAGATGAAAGATTTAAAGGAAAGACAAACGAAGCAGAAGGGGCAATAGTTCCACAAGAATTAGTTTTCAATGGTAACCGTCACTATGATGCAAGAAACTACAGACCAATACCAGGTTGGGTTTTAGCTGAAGGTGAAAAGCCTCAACAACAACTATTCTTTGATGTAAATGAAAAAACAAATGAATTCTTAGGAATCAACGGAACAGGCAAGGATGAAATTACCTTCTATTATAAGGATGTAAGAGTTATAGAAGTTCCAAAAGATGGCAAGACACCAGATGGCTATGTAAGAGTTACATTCAAAGCAGAAAAAGGTGGATCCTTTGGCAAAGATAAAGATGGTAATGATATCATAGAACTTAACTACGATGTAATAAAGGGCCTTAAGTCAGACCTACTTCCAGTTCCAAAAGAATTGGCAGAAGGCGAAACTGTAGATAAAGATAAACACTATATCACTCCAGAAACTGGAAGGAAATTTGTGAAGTGGGACAAGGATCCACTATTAAATAAAAATACAATTATCAACGAAAACCACACTTTCACAGCATACTTTGAATGGTCAGGCTTAACAGCATCTGGCCTAGTAAGAACAGAAGCCTTTAAAGATCCTGAAAACAAATGGACAAATAACTTTGCACCAAAGATTGAAGACTTAAAGAAACAATTAGTTTGGAGAGAAAAAGACCAAGTTAAAGATCTTCCAGCAGGTGCTAAAATACAATTATTCGATGCGGAAGGTAATGAATTAACAACAGACGAGCAAGTTTATGAATTAGTAAATGAAAAGAAAGCTGCTGATAAGGACGAACTTGTTCGCACAGTGAATGTTAAGGCTAAAGTTACTTTCAAAGACGGCAAAGAGCCACAAGAGCTAACTATACCAATTACAGTTTACAAAAATGTTTACGAAGCCCTCACAGGAACAGAAAAACCACTATTCTTATCACAAGCTGAAAAAGGCGAGTTGAAAGATATAACTGGTGAATATGTAAAGGTAACAGTAAACCCAACAGGAAAACCAGGGGAAAAAGATAGTAAGATCTACTATGTAAATCCAAAGGCCTGGGTAGATATTCCTGAAATTAAATTGACAAATGAAGAAAAAGCTGACCTAGGGTTTACAAATTGGACAGCAGACCAAGCTAAACAAAATGAAAAGCAAGAAGCAAATGGTGTATATGAATTTACAAAACGTCATATGTTTACAGAAGACACAATAATTTCACCAGGATTTGCTAAGGATGTTGTTCCACAAGAAGGCAAAGATAAACCAAAAGTTCCAGATAACTTCGTAAAAGTTATAGTTAAGACAACTGATAATGCAACAGATGAAACTAAGTTTGAAAAGACATTCTGGGTTAATCCAACTAAAGAGGTAGCTATACCAGTTACAAATCCAGCTGGTAAAACCGACCAAGAAGTAGATATACCAAACCTTGGAAAGAAAAAAGTCAACTATGTATTTAAAGAATGGCAAAAGATTAAAACTGGAGAAGCTGACGATAATCTTACAGAGATTAAACCAGCAGTTAAAATTGATTTAGCTAAGAATAAATACACTGACAAGGTAACAGTAATCAAAGCTGTATATAATGAAAAATTTGCAGCTACACCAATAGTTAAGCCAATAAAAACTGAAAAACTTGACACACCTGAAGGAAAAGAAATTACTGATGAAATCTTAAAAGGGAAAATTACACCACCATCAAATAAAGAGATTGAATCAATTACAGTAGTTGAAAGACCAGATCCTTCAAAACCTGGCAAACAAGAAGCAAAAGTAACTATCAAATATAAAGATGGATCAACTCAAGGGACAAATGACAATCCAGTTGTTATTCCAGTAGAAGTTCACAAAAACATAATTCCAGAAGCACCTGGCGGACAAAGACCAAAAGATGCTATGGATAATTATGTAAAAGTAATCTTCAAGGCAGGAACAGGCGGAAGCTTATCAGGCGATTTAGTTTACTATGTATCACCAGAAGTTGAAGTCGACATGACAGACTCAGCTACTAAGATTACAAAAAATCCAGATGTTGGATATATCAGCGGAGACTGGGATACAAATGAAACTAAAAAATTAAAAGACACATTCAAAGAACAAACTGAATTTACTTTTAGCTTTACAAAGACAAAAGATATAGTAGAAAAAACAGACGACAATGTTAAAAAACCAGACGGTTTTGTAACAGTAAGATTCTTAACTAATAAGAATGGAACATTAACTGGTGCAACAACCTACTATGTAAACCCAAAGGCTGGAAAGAAAGTTACAGACATCAAAGCTCCTACTATTAAGGCGAATGATGGATATAAGGTTGGAAAACCTGAATGGAAAACTGAATTTGCTGATGACTCAGAAATAAAAGAAGATAGAAACTATGTTGCCAACTACGATTCTTTAGGCAAGGCTGAAATCAATTATATTTCCATGGACACAAAGATGGGGACTGTAAGTCCTGCTTCAGAAGAACTAAAAGATGGTGTAGGTGTTGTAGGTTCAAAGGCAACAGCTAAACCAGGATACAAATTTGTTAAGTGGATAGACACTGAAGGCAATACAGTTTCAGATAAAGCAAAATTTGTACCAAGTGTAAAACAAAGTGCAACTTATATTGCTGTCTTTGAAAGTGGAACAATAGCTGACAAGGTAAGGAAATCCTATGACTTAGAAGGAATTGATCTAGCAGTATTCGTTGGAGATAAGCTTGATAACGAATTCTGGAAAGATGGAGTTAGCAAGAAGTTAAAAGAAACTAGTAAGCTTACAGATGTAGAAAAAGAAGAACTTAAAAAGGCTTTAGAAGAAGCAACAGTTTCTGACAAGTCAGGAAGAAACACAGCCTATGAAGTGTTGTCCCCTTCAAAGGGAACACTAGAAATTAAGTTCACAGATGATTCAACGTTAAGTGTAGAACAAAAACTTTATGTTTATGACAATGGTTCACAAAAACCAGAAAATCAAAATCAACCAACTCCAATAGATAAAGTTGACGTAACTTATAAGGCAGGAGATGGAGTAGAAAATTTTGCAGATAAAGTTGTAATGGTTAAGAAGGGAACTTTAGAAAAAAATCTTCCTGGCAGACCAGATGCAAAGTCAAAAGAAGGATACAAGGACCTTAAATGGACAGCGGATCCAGCAATTGATGAAACAAATGGAATTCAAGCAAATACAAGTCTAACAGCCATTGCTGTAACTGACCATGACTTTGCAAAGACATCCTTTACAGTTAAGAAAGTTTGGGCAGATGATGTAAATCCTGTTCCTACTATGAACTTCACTCTTTACAGAAAAGTTGAAGGCGGAACAGAAGAAGCGGTTACAAGTGCAGAAGTAAAAGAAATTACGAAAACAACTACTGAAGCAACTTGGGACAAGCTTCAAAAAACAGATGCTAATGGCAAGACATACACTTACGTTGTAAAAGAAACATTTAAGGATGAAAGTTCTGATGTTAAGAATGCAAACTGGATCCTTGGTCAAATGGTAACTTCTAATGGCGAAAATACTATCACAAACAAGTTAAAATCTGTTCCAGGCCCAGGAGACACTCCAAACGAAGATGAACACAGAATGGGCAAGCTTACAATCACTAAGAAGATTGAAAGCAAGGTTATTAAACCTGAACCAGTAATGTTTAGATCTGCAACAACTCCATTGGAATTTACTTTTAAAGTAACTGACCCATACGGAAATGTTGTAAAAGTAGATGGAAAAGATACTTTCACATTAAAAGCTGGAGAAAGTAAAGAACTTAATCACTTGCTATATGGTGAATACACTGTTGAAGAAACTGATGCAAAGGGATTAACTCCATTTGTTAAAGTTGGAAACGGCGATGAAACTGAAAGCAAGTCAGGTAAAGTAACTTTAACAAAGGACGTTAAAGATGCTACTGTAACATTTACTAACAAGAATGTTAAGCCACAAGAAAATCCTAACATCATTGAAGTAAAGGCTTCAAAAGTTTGGGTAAATGGGCCAAGTACAGACCACGGAGCAGTAGCCCTTAAACTTTATAGACAAGTTGGAGATGGAGCAAAAACTGAAGTAACAGGTGTTAACGCAGAAGTAACTCGTGTTGTAAGTGGAGACCCTACATTCAACTATGTATGGAAATATCTTCCAAAGATCAATGATGAGGGTAAGGAATACACTTATAGTGTAGAAGAAGCTAACACTACAACTACTCAAGCAACAGCAACTGAAGAATCAAAAACAACGGTTAAGGTTGGCGATAACACTTATGTAGTTAGTCAAGAATCTAACACTATTACCAACACTTATGTAGTTCCACAAACTGATGAAGATTTAATTGGTAAAAAAGTATGGTCAGGTGTTCCAGAAGGAACTACAACTCCTACAGTTAAATTAGAACTTTGGAGGAAGACATCAGCAAATGATCCAGGAGTAAAAGTTGTTGATGCAACAGCTCTTGATACAAATGACCAAGTAAACTTTGGTAAGCAAGATAAGACTGATGCAAATGGCAACGTATATGTATATTCTGTAAAAGAATTAGATGCACAAGGAAATGCATTTAACCATCCAAACTACACATCAGAAGTTAATGGATTGAATGTAAAAAACACTTACCATGCACCTCAAGTTAAATGCACAGTAACTTATAAGCCAGGTAGTGCAAGCGCAAGTGGATTAATGAATCCTGTAATAGTTGCAGAAAATACTAATTACACAGTATTGGCAAATGGATTTACAAATCCTGGCTATACTTTCAAGGGTTGGATGGTAGACAATGGTCCAAAAATAATACAACCAGGAGATATAATTAAAGTAACAGCTAATGTAACATTGACAGCTCAATGGGGAAAGATTACTACTCCACCTACACCAGGAGATCAAGATAAACCTGACTATCCATACTATCCAGAATATCCAGGTAGACCTATACCAATGTATCCTGAAGTAAGGTATGAAACTATTATTCAAGAAAAGATTGTTAAGGTTCCTGTGCCTGTTACTGACAACTACTTCAAGGAAGTAAGATACATGCAAGGCTTTAATGGTTACTTCAGACCTAATGATGGTCTTACTCGTGCTGAGGCTGCGCAAATTCTTGCCAACGCATTAGTTGAGGATGGCTACAAGTACAATCCTAACTTTAAGATTTCTTACAAGGACATTGGAGAAGCTTGGTACACTAGGGCTGTTAAGATTGTAACTGAAGCAAATGTATTTGCTGGTTATGATGATGGAAACTTTAAGCCACAAGCTAAGATTACAAGGAACGAATGGATTGCAACTCTTAAGAGGTTCCAAGAACTTGGCGATGCTAGTGGCAACAATATGAACTTAAGTGATGGCCACTGGGCTAAGGGCGAAATCCAAGCTGCTTTCAATGAAGGTTGGCTAAAGATTTACACTGATGGGCTTGCAACTTACAAGGGAGACGAGTTTATCCCAAGACAAGAAGTTGCAGCTGTATCTAACAAGGCCTTTAAGCGAATTGTCGACAAGACTTACATTGGCAAGAACAACTTGAGTCTTGTAACTTACAAGGATGTTAATACATCTATGTGGGCATACGAAGATATTCTTTGTGCAAGTAACACTTTCTTAGATAGAAAAGATCGCTACATTGCTCACTGGGTAAAGGAAGACAAGAATCAATTTAATATTGACACTAGTGATCTTAAGATTGTTCAAAAGAACTTCCAAAGAAATCCTAGGTAAAAAATTAGAGAAGGCTTAGTCCTTCTCTTTTTTATTTTTTGTTTTCTTAATCTTGTTTTGCTTTAAGATCTCTGTAAAGGCCTTAATAAAATTTTATGATTTTTATTGAGCTTAGTTGATAAACTATCAAGAATATCTGATAAGCTTATAAAAAATATTTTCTAATGAAATAAAAATTTTTAGGAATTAATTATAGATAGGAAAGTTAATTAAGGGTTATCAAATTTTGTCTAAGAAGATTTTTATAAAAAGTATTGATGAGAAAAAACTATTTGATAATGAATAAGTTTAGATGAAAAACTATATTTAATAAAAATAAGAAGGTAAATCAAAGTAAAAGAAGCACAAAAAAGAGAAGGCTTTATGTGGTTGACACAAAGTCTTCTCTTTTATTTATTCCAATTATTTACAAAATCCTCGAAGCTTTCTCTGTCCTTTGATATTTCTTCTAGGCTTGTGTTTTTTTCTTCTAGGATTTCTTCTATCTCCTTCCTGTAGAAGATGAAGATCTTGTCCTTTAGTTCTTTATTTTTTTCTGCCTCAAAGTCCCTGCCACTTTCTACATAATAGATCCTGTCGAGGTTGCCTATTAGGGCAAAGCTCTCTATGGCATTGATGAAGAGGTCTTCTCGATTGATGCTAGTGGTGTCCTTCACAAATATTTTAAGTCCATAGGGTGACTTGCTTGAAAGTATTTCAATGGCGCCCACTTGGAAGCCCTTGGGATAGTCTTGGTTTGAAACTATATGTGAGACCTTTGAGTTATCGCCGACAAAGTCTGTCTTGTAGTTGTAAAGACTATCTATTCTTTTATTTTGACAGCCGCAAAGGATTAGAACTAGGGCCAAAAAAATATATAATTTTTTCAAATTCATCACCTCTTTATTTGATTATATCAAAAAAATAAAAAGTCACGAGGACTTTTTAAATTCTTTATTTACATTATTGTTCTAAAAAATATTCCAAAGATTAATAAGATTAGAAATAGTAAGGTAAATTTATAGTTCACGTTTTTCCTCTCAGATTTTTACTTTAACATTTGGCTTAACTCATTTATAAGAGTTAGGTTAGTTACATCGTACAAGAGTGGGCTCACTGTTGCGTAGCCTTGACCTAAGAAGTGGATGTCTGAATCCTTTTCGTTGTTGTCCTTTGGAAAGCCCTTTAGTCTCATGTTGTAGCTTTCTCCTTCTTCGGATATGTCATAGATTGACATAACATCGGCACCAACCTTGCAGACTTCTATCCCCTTTAATTCTTCATAGTCAAGGTAAGGGACATTTATATTTAGGACTTGGAGTCTTTTAAAGTCGTCGAGTTTGTTAAAGACTTCTACTGCAACTCTTGCTCCTGTGTCAAACTTTGAGTGACCCTTTACCCATTGAGATGAGACTGCTATGGCAGGTATGTTAAATAGGTTGGCTTCGATGGCTGCTGAAACTGTGCCTGAGTAGAGGACGTTTGTAGCTGCATTAAAGCCAGAGTTTATTCCTGAGAAGCAGAAGTCGAACTTTTCATCTAGTAGGTGGACTGCTGCCCTTACGCAGTCAGCAGGTGTCCCATAGACGCAAAGGCTTTTTACATCTTCTAGGCCTTCTAGTTTTGTTTCTTGGACCATAAGTGGACTCTTAAAAGTAATGGCGTGGGACTTGCCAGAGTTCTCAACATTTGGGGCTGCAATTGTTACTTTGTGGCCTTCCTTTAGGAGAGCCTTGGCAAGGACTTCTATGCCCTCAGCATTTATTCCGTCATCATTTGTAAGTAGTATGTTCAAATTTTTCCTCCCTTGTTTATTAAAGTTCAAAGACTTTTGATGGGTCCGATCTTGGAGCCACATCAATTGTGTAGTCTGTGTTTTCCTTTTTATGTTCTGATGCAAGCAGGTCATTTATTGTCTTCAGTGCCAGGTCTGGCAAGTTGTTGTCTGTAGACAAGTGACCTAGGATTACCTGTTCTTGTTTCTTTTTTAATATCATAGCAAGAACTTCGCCTGCATTTTCGTTTGAGAGGTGGCCCTTAGTAGAAAGGATCCTCTGTTTTGTTGGATAGGGGTAGGTCCCATTTATTAGCATGTCAACGTCGTGGTTGGACTCAAGATATATTAAGTTTGACCCATCCATTTTCTCCATGGCTTCTTGGTTGACCCAGCCTGTATCTGTGAGAAGAGAAAGTTTTTTGTCCCCCTTGATGACAAAGCCGCAGCCACTTGCACAGTCGTGGAAGGTGGATATGGGCATGATGTCTAAGTCCTTAAAGGTGAAGGCCTTGCCATTTTCAAAGATAAAAGTATTCTTTGGGTCCAGCTTTTTCACAGTTGGTAGCATGGCATCTAGGGTCATCATGTTGGAGAAGACCTTTAAGTTGTGCCTTCTTGATAGGACCCCAACTCCCTTGATGTGATCTATGTGTTCATGAGTTACAAAGACTGCATCAATATCAGAGGGATTTACGCCTATTTTTTTTAAGTTCTCTTCGATTTTTTTGCCAGAAAGTCCGGCATCTATAATAATTTTTGTATCTTTATATTCAATGTATTGGCAGTTGCCGCTGGAGCCACTTGCCAAAGAGCAAAATTTCATAAAAACCTCCAACTTTTATTGTAACACAGGGACCTAAATTTGTTAAGCTTAGGGGTCCTTAGTAGTTGGATAGAACTGTGTATTCCCCGTCAGAAAATTTGACCTTCCAACCTGGTATGGCACGGCCGTTTACTGCACGGGTGATGTCTTCGATGTAGCCTTGGTCTTCTGGGTTAAAGTAAAAGCAAGGAGTTATCTTTTCTATGGTCTTGTCGTAATAGTCTGTCTTATTTAACAAGGAGAGGAGGGCCCTTGGAGCAGGTGATAAGTATATCTTCTGGTCAGACTTATCTAAGACATTGAGCCAGAGCCTATCCATAGACATGACTCCTCTCTTGTCGATGATAAAGTTGGTGTAAGAGGACTCTACAGGTATGTTTTCAAAGACCTTGGTGTAGTTCAAGATGTACTTGCCATCACTTTCGTCGTAATAGCTTAGGTAGATGTCCCTGGTGTCGTACTTCTTGTCTAACAAAAACTTTTTGGCAATTTTTTGAGCTTCATCTAGGCTCTTGATGTCGTATTTGTTTTCTGCCTTCCTGTTTTCATAATAGACCCTGCGACCGTTAACGAGGTTTATATATTCGTCGCCTAGAGAAATCTCTGCTAGGTCAGTACTTGGTCTTTCCACCCTTCCCTTGCCTCCAAAGTATCTCTCCTTGATATCTTCTTCTGATGAAGTTTCAAAGGCAACTAGGACTGAAGGAAGCTTCCTCCTTCTTCTTGGGATCTTTGTGTCCAAAGTAATATTTTTTTCTTTTAAGAGGGCTGTGACTTCTCTTACAAAATCAATTCTTGTAGACTCGTTTCTCATCCTAAACTTGTTGTAGTTGCTGTAGCAAAACAAGACCACGTTGGCAATCACAAGGGCAATTATTAAAATTTTTTTAATTCTATTCCAATCCATAATTACCTCACCATCATTAGACTTCCATTTTCCACATTAAAGTAATAGAAGTTACCCATGTAGGTCATTTCATAAACTAGGGTAGGCTCCTCTGCCTCGTCGCTAGAGAAAATTAAATAAACAAGGTTTAAGTTTTCTATGGAAGATAGGATCTCCATGACAGGCTTGTTATTAAAATGTCTCCTATTCTTCCTTAAAATCTTGTGGATGCCTTCAATAGAAATTTTTTCCTTTTTATAAATTGGGTTGTCATCTTTACGGATGTAGTATTCCCTATAATTTTTTACATACTCGGAGTAGACGTCGATTTCAATAAAGCTGTGGTCCTTGGAAGGAAGGACTAGGGGAATTTGACCGTCTTTTAAGTTGAAGAAAAATCTGTAGCCAAGACTGTCGTTGTAGTCGCAAGGCTCAATTTTTTCAAGATAAATCCCAGAGCTTATGCCAGTCTTTTGGGCAATAAATTCTACAGCCCTATCAAGGGACTTGTTGAGGTCTCTTGACTTGACGTCAAAGAGGGACTCAAGGGAGTACTCGATTATACCGTCGCTGGAAAGTGATAGATATTCATTTTCGTAGACATAGGTATTTTTTCCATCAACGGACATTTCCCTGATGTAGTCAATGGGGATGCCCAAAAATCTCTCAGCCAAGTTGGACTTCATACCTTCTTCAAGCTTGCTTAAGCCAGAGACATAGGCAACCTTTTGAAGGGATAGGTAGTCCTCGTCAGGAATGTAGATGTCCTTCTTTATCCCATAGGCCTCGTAGAAGTTCACTGCATGGATTCCCTTGGCCTTAACTTCATCTAAAATTTCATTTATGTCAAAGTCAACTTTAATGTCTACTAGTTTATAAAAATTCTTGCTACCAGAGATATAAATTTCTCCAAGGCTGGAAATGTAAATGGAGTCCACGCTTAGGTTGATGTCGTTGGAGTTTCTCTTGTCGCCAATTAGGTTCACAAAAACAGAACCTGATAGGGGTGAGTTAAATTTAAAAACTAGGGACTTTTGCTTTTGAAGATTTAAGTACTCTTCTGTGTCAATTAGTTTTAGGTTTTCTGAGGTTGCCTTTTGAAGCTTTTCAGAAATATTTTCTCCCGTCATCTTCCAGTAAGAGCCCAAGTTTGTAGTCATGTAGTGGTCTCTCTCGCCAAAGTTTGCAATAAGCCTTTGGGGAGTTAAAATTTCTTGCAAGAATTCATCTACATCACCAATCTTAACCTGGTCCTCAGACTTTGTGTCAAAGGATAGCCAGAGGTTTTTTGATTGAAAGACCAAGAGGAGGACTAGGCCTATGAGGATATAGGTTGACGTTGCTTTAGGCAAGTTCTTCATCATTGTTATCACCTTCGCTTGCTTTAAAGAGGAGGGTAATAGTAGTTCCCTCTCCAAAGACAGAATCAACCTTTAGACTGCCTCCAAAGGATTTTATCATCTCATTTGCAATGGAAAGACCAAGACCTGTTCCACCCATTTGCCTGCTCCTGCCCTTTTCAACCCTGTAAAATCTTTCAGTTATCCTTGGCAGGTCTTCCTTAGGGATACCAATACCATTGTCAGTTACCTTAATCTCTACAAGATCCCCATTATTTGTGGCATCAATAATAATTTTCCCATTTTCAGGTGTGTACTTGCAGGCGTTGGAAATAATATTTGTAAGGATTTGGTCTGCTCCGCTTCTGTCTGCGTAAATATCTTTTATATCCATATCAATATTTAATTCAATCTTGTGATTTTTTTGAACTATTAAGATTGATTGAGACTCTATAGCCTCGGCAATAAACTCATAGGTGTCAATGCTTGATAAAGTTAGATTGTCCTTGTTGTAGTCAATGTTGGATAGGTACAAGAGGTCAGTAACAATCCTAGACATCCTGGAGTTTTCCCTGTCGATAATCTTTAAGAAGTTTCTTTGCGATTTCTTGTCAAGGTCGCTATCAAGTAGGGTCTCAGTGTAGGATTTTATAGTTGTTATAGGCGTCTTTAACTCGTGAGAGACATTGGCAACAAATTCCTTACGCATAATGTCTAACATGTGCTCCTTGTCTACGTCTTGCAAAACTATAATTAGCCCAGAGTTAATAAAGGCATCGGACTTGTAGGGTGCGTACTTGATCTTGTAGAAGGAGTTGGCAATTTTTGTCAGCTCTTCTCCTCGGAGGCTCTCTTCATTTTTGTAGTCGATATTGTATAGGTTAATGGACTTTAAGTTGATGACCCTGTTAAAGTCCTTCTCTGAAATATTTAAAATCTTCTTGGCAATGGAATTGGCATGGATAAGTCTGTTTTTCCTATCAATGGCAATGACACCTTCTGCCATGTAGTTAAAGATTGTGTCAAGCTTTGATCTCTCAAGGTCCATCTTTTCTATGGACTCACGGAGCTCCTTAGTCAAGAAGTTAAACATCATACCAAGTTCGCCAATTTCGTCATTGCTCTTTACCTCAATGCTTTGGTTAAAGTTACCCTTGGCAAGGGCCTTTGCCTTCTTAGTGAGGGTACGGATGGGACCAGTGATTGAGTTGGCAATAAAATATCCCAGTATAGAAGTTGTCAAAAGAGAAATTAAAGTTGCATAAGTAATAATTACCTTGGAGTCCTCTATTACGGAGTAAATTGAATTTAGGTTCCTGGTCATATAAATTATGGCAAGGATATCTCCATCGCCAGATAGGATTGGCCTTGCAATGTGTTTTTCCACGTCGCCTTGGTTCTTGTACTCCACAATTTTTTCGCGAGTCTTGCCCCCTGCTGCATCCATAACAAGCTTTGGCTCGATAAATTTCACTGAGTAGGCATCTTCAGCCTCCTTGGGAGAAATATTTTGCGTACTTGCAAGGATTTTTGGAGCCTTGTCTGGTGAAATTATATAAGCAGTTTCTTCACTGGAAATACCCCAGTCTTTAAGCGTTGCGTCAAGCTGGGGTAGATTTCTATAATTATTATCTTTAAAAAATGCCGATGTTGTTGTGGCAAGTGTGTCCATGGTCTTAACCATAGAGGAAGTGGCAGTTTCTATTTGCACATTTTCCAGTCTATCTATGATAAAGGTAGATGCGATAAACATGGAAATAAGAACTAGGACCACATAAATTAAAATAAATCTGGACTTAATGGAGTGGTTCATTAGGATTCACCATTATCTGATGCAAAGAAATAGCCAACTCCCCTTTTAGTCTTGATGTATTTAAAGCCCTTTTTCTCATCTTCGATTTTTTCACGGAGTCTTCTAACAGTAACATCAACTGTTCTTATGTCGCCATAGTATTCATACTCCCAAACTTCTTCAAGGAGCTCTTCCCTAGAGAAGACCCTTCCTGGGTAGGAAGCTAAGAACTTTAAGAGCTCAAACTCACGTAGGGTAAGTTCAATTACCTCATCGCCCCTTTGGACTTGGTACTTGTTTAAATCAATTTCAAGATCCATGACCTTTAAGATAGATGAATCGTCTTTCTTGTCTGGGCTATCAAACCTTCTTAGGACAGCCTTGACCCTTGCAAGGAGCTCCCTCATAGAGAAGGGTTTTACAACGTAGTCATCTGCTCCAAGCTCAAGACCCAAGACTTTATCAACTTCTTCTTCTCTTGCTGTCAGCATGATGACAGGCACATCAGAAGTTTTTCTTATTTCCCTTAGAGCTTCAAAGCCATTTAGCTTTGGCATCATTATGTCGAGAAGGATTAGGTCGTAATTATTTTCTTTTGCAAGAGCAATAGCTTCTTTGCCATTGCAAGCTGTTTCAACAAGATAGCCTTCCTTCTCAAAATTAAACTTTATAATATCAGAGATTGCAGATTCGTCGTCTACAACTAGTATTTTTTCTTCCATAAAATCATCCTTTGTTAACTATTCAGTATCAACCCTTGTAAAAATTTCGTCATTTCCCTTTTCGGAGTAAAGAATAAGAAGGGTTTTAGTATCAAGTATACCATCGATTTTTAAAATCATATCATAAAACCTTGTGAGGTCTGAAGTATTTATTGTTTTTATTCTAAGCATGATACAGTGTTCTCCTGTGACCCTGTAGCATTCAAATATTTTAAATTTCTCATCTTGGATTCCCATTATCTTAGCGATAAGGCTCTTGAAGTCGTTGGTGTTGACCTTGCAGAGGACATAGGTGTCCACGTTGTAGCCAATCTTTTGCCAATCAACTAGGACCTTGTAGCCCTTGATGTAACCAGCGTCTTCCATTTTATATATTCTTCTATGGATAGCAGGCCTTGTTAGATTCAATTTTTTTGAAATGTCTTCGTGGCTCATGCGTCCATTCTTTCTCAAGAGCTCAAGAATCTCAACATCAATTTCATCTAAATTGTCATTTTTTCTCATAAAAATTCTCTCCTGTTACGAATTGTATAAAATTTATTAATAACCTTACTTTATTTTATCATAAAAGCTCAGAAATTAAAGAAATTTAAACAATGTAAATTAAGAAATTTATCTTTTTGCACAATGAGAATAAGTCTTATTCATAAATTTGAAAATTCTTATACGCCTTTATAGACAAGTTAAAATAGTATATAATAATCAAAGGAGGCTCTTTATGGAAAATTATCCAGACCTTAGTTTTAGGAAGATGAACTTAAGAGATGTCTTTACTTTTAGAAATTGGGGACGTCATGAATCGCCACTTTTTTTGGAGTATAATTTTATTGAAGAGTCTGAAGAAGATATAATAGAGTGGTTTAAGTGGAAGACTAGAAGGCCCCTATCAGAATATTTTGTAATCGAAAGTGATGAAAAAATTATTGGCTACTTGTCTCTTAAAAATATAAATAAAATTTTAAAGAAGGCAGAGCTTGGCATTGTATTAGATCCCAATTACATAGACCAGGGGATTGGCAAAAGGATACTTGAGCTCTTCCTCACTTACTTAAAGGAAAGAGGCTTCAAGAAAATATTTTTATTTGCAGCCCACTACAACAAGAGGGCTATAAGGGTTTATGAAGAGCTTGGCTTTAAAAAGAGACACAGCTTTCTCATGAAGTTTCCCAATGGAAGCTATGATGAAAGTCTTCCTGACTTTTATGAAAACAAGTCTTCCTTTAAGATTATTTTAAACAAGACTTTTAACTATGCTATAAAGATGGACTTAGATCTGGAAAGAGATTGGTGAAATATGTTTTTACTTGAAAATAATAAATACGACCTTGGAGAAACTTCCATTGAGAATATTTTTATAAATGATTTTATGCCAGGAGCCAATGGCGAGTTTGTAAAAGTTTATCTCTTGGGTTATAAGTTTGCCAAGGAAAATAGGACTGATATTACTAACGAAAAGCTCGCCGATTATCTTGGTATTCTTGAGTCCGATGTCAATAGGGCATGGGCCTATTGGAAGAAGATGGGCATAGTTGAAATGGAAGACGATAAGCTTAAGTTTGTAAACCTTAAGGAACTCTACATCAAAAATGTCTACAACCTAAAGGCAGAGGAAAAGAAAAAAGACAAGGGTTATTCAGAAGTTGTGGCAAACCCAACCTATGCCAACCTACTTACTAGGGCAGAGTTTCTCATGAGGGAGCCCATTGCCCCTATGAAAAAAATCGACATAATAAATTGGATCACAGCTTACAATATGCCAGCTGATTTAATTGAAGAGGCCTTTTTCTACACAACAGAGATCAAGGGAATTTACAACATTTCCTATGTAGAGCAAGTTGTGAGAAACTGGTCCAGAGACAACATCAGGACCATGGAAGATGTTGAGCAGTCCTACATTGAGCACGACATAAAATATTATAGGTACAAGAAAATCATGCGATACATTGGAGTGGACAAGCAGTTTAGTCAAGTTGACTTTAACATTATCAACTCCTGGTTTGATGAATTTAAATTTTCTAAAGACTTAATCTTGGAGGCCTGCAAGAGGACTTCGAAGATTTCCAAACCCAATGTCAATTATGTTGATGCCATACTCATGAAGTGGAAGGACTTGGATATAAAGTCACCTGAAGATGTTGAGGAAAAGGATCAAAAGAAAAAGAAGAGAAAGCCCACAGCCTTTCACAACTTTAAGCAAATAACAGCAAATTATTCAGAAGACGACCTCTTTGATGTTGCTATGAGAAAACAAAAAGAGGGTTTTAAAAAGCTAGGTGTTGATTATGGAACTGACGGCAAAGATAAGTAATTATTATGAAGAATTGAGGAGAAAAAATTCTGTAGTCCACGAGAAAAGGCTAGAGGAAATTTATAAAAAAATTCCTGAAGTTAGGCAAATTGATGGGCTAATAAGGGACATTGCCCTTAGGGCCTCCATGGATCAGATAACAAATCCAGATGCTGACAAGTCTCTTGAGGCATCAGAAAAGATTTACAATTTAAAGATACAAAAGATGGACTATCTTGAAAAGAATGGCTATCCAAGAGACTACCTAGAAGAAATTTATACTTGCAAGGACTGCCACGACACTGGCATAAATGAAGATGACGAGAAGTGCCACTGCCTCAAGAAATTAATTGTATCAGAATTATACGACATGTCTTCAATTTCCTATATGCTAGACAAGGAGAACTTTGACAAGTTTGACTTAAATGTCTTTTCTGAAAAAGTTTATGAAAAGTATGAAATGTCGCCAAGAGAAAACATGAAAAATATTTTGGCGATTTCTAAAAAATACATCAGGGACTTCAAGGAAGAAAATGATTTAAACCTCCTCCTTTGGGGACCAACAGGTCAAGGCAAGACCTTTCTTCTAAATTGCATTGCGGCAGAGCTTATAAAGAGCGACGTCATAGTAATTTATCAAACAGCCTATGAGATTTTAAAGACAATAGAAGACAGAAAGTTTAAAAATATAGAAGATGACAAGTACAATCTTTATTTTGAGGCGGACCTCTTAATAGTTGATGACTTGGGAATTGAGTTTGTAAATTCTTTTACAGCTTCAGAGATTTTTAACATAATAAACACGAGACTTTTACGTGGCAAGAAGACACTAATTTCTACAAACTTGTCGCCAAAGGAATTGTCAGAGACCTACACAGACAGGGTCTTTTCAAGAGTTTTTCAAAAATTTGTCCCAATTAAATTTTTTGGACCAGACTTAAGATGGCAATGAGATAGAGGGATTGAAGGGAGAAAACATGAAATTATCAAAGAGAATTCAAGAAGTAGAATATTCAGCAGTTAGGAAGTTGACGCCCTATGCAGACGCTGCAAAGGCAAGGGGAATAAAAATTTACGAATTAAACATTGGGGCACCAGACATTGAAGTGCCAGATGTTTATTTTGAGACCTTTAGAGATGTAAAAAAGGGACCTCTTCCTTATGCCCATGCCCAAGGACTTATTGAACTTAGGGAAGCGACTGCTAAATACTACAAAAACAGGGGAATAAATTTTGATGCCAAGGACATCTACATCACTGATGGTGCCAGCGAGGCCCTTGTGTTTACCTTTCAAACAATTTGTGACGAAGGAGACCAAGTTCTAACAACTGATCCCTTCTATACAAACTACAGGACAGTTTTCCAACAACTTGGTATTGAAGTTGAGGCCTTTAAGACTGATCCAAAAGAAGGTTTTGCCCTTCCAGAAATTGAAGAAATTGAAAAACACATAAATGACAAGACTGTAGCAATCCTACTTTCAAACCCAACTAATCCAACAGGAGCTCTTTACTCAGAAGAGGAAATTATGAGAATAGTTGAGCTTGCAAAAAAACACGACCTATATATTGTTGCAGATGAAGTTTATAGGGAATTTGTCTACGATGGCAACGACTACAAGTCCTTTGGAGAAGTCCAAGGAATTGAAGATAATTTAATTTTACTTGACTCCATCTCCAAGAGGTTTGGAGCTTGTGGGGCAAGGATTGGTTCTATTGCATCAAAGAATCCAGAAATAAAGGATGCCATAAATAGACTTTGTAACTGCAGACTTGCTGCTCCAACTCTTGAGCAAAAGGCAGCAGCAAAATTATATGGAATAGACCCTTCTTACCTTGAAGAAGTGAACAAGGAATACCAAAAGAGACGTGACGTTATTTACGAAGAACTTATAAAAATTCCTGGAGTTACTGTAGAAAAACCAAAGGGAGCCTTTTATGTCATGCCAAAGCTTCCTGTTGACGACACAGAAAAATTTGCAATTTGGCTAATCGAAAATTTCCAAATAGATGGAGAGACTTTGATGTTTGCACCTGCTGCAGGTTTTTTTAAGAACAAGGAAGAAGGAAGGCAAATGGTAAGACTTGCCTTTGTACTAAATGTTGACGATATTAGAAAGAGCATGAGAATTTTAAGAGAAGGCATGGAAGCCTATGCGAGGGAAAATGAATAAGGACAAAATTTTAAAAATTTTAGAAAAAATAATAATCTTTTTAGTTACCCTAATAATGATTTCTGTCCTTGCCAACAACTATCTAAGGGTTAGTGAGGGGGCAATAAATGACGGTCTTAGGATGGCGCAAATTGTCCTAGCAATTGCTATAATTATCCTAACTCTTATTATGGCAATCCTCACTAAGAACAAGAGACTTTTCTTTGTATTAATTGGATTTTATATTTTAACTGGCGTGCTCTTTTATATCTTTAAATCAGCAAACAGAATTTAAAATATTTAGGAATTATTTTACACTTTAACGAGATAAAAATGCTATAATCACATTAAATGGGGACTGTCACAGGGCAGTTCCTTTTTAAAAATAGATTTTTCAAATTAGAAAGAGGAGAGCTTATGAATCTATTACTAATAACGGTGATTCTTTTACTGGCAATGATCGCCACAAAAATATCCAACAAGTCGGGTCTGCCTGCCCTATTGCTTTTCTTGATTCTAGGAGTTTTGTTCTCGGCACTAGGCTATGACTTTAACAATTATAAAATTTCAGAAAATATTGCAACAATAGCACTTATGATAATAATTTTTTATGGGGGCTTTGGTACCAACTGGAACATGGGCCGCGAGAGAGCGAGAGAATCTATAATACTTGCCAGCCTTGGAGTTCTTACAACAGCCTTGATAACAGGAGCCTTCTGCCGCTATGTTTTGAAGTTTGACTTCTTAGAGTCCATGCTACTTGGATCAGTTGTGGCATCGACAGACTATGCCTCTGTATCAAACATACTTGTATCAAAGAACCTAAACTTAAAATATAAGACAGCGTCCCTACTTGAAATCGAAAGTGGATCCAATGACCCCACAGCCTACACCATGACCATGGTTTTCTTGTCACTTCTATCAGGTTATAGCGTCTCCATTCCAATAATAATTTTGCAACAAGTTGTCCTTGGCATAATTGGAGGATTTTTGCTGGGCTTTGTCTTTATGAAACTTATAGAAAAACTCTCCCTTGATGAAGACGGACTTTTTTCAGTATTCATTGCAACTTTGATGATAGGAACTTATGCCCTTACTCAAAGCCTTGGCGGAAATGGATTCTTGGCACTTTATGTCCTTGGAATTTATATTGGCAACCACGAGTTTAAGAAGAAGAGAGACGTTGTATTTTTCTTCGACGGCCTTTCAACAATTTTTCAAATTGCCATGTTCTTCCTCTTGGGACTCCTATCAGACATCCACTTAATAGTAGATGCCCTTCCAATAGGATTTATCCTTGCAATCTTTATGCTAATAATAGCAAGACCACTTTCAGTCTTTGGACTAATGGCACCCTTTAAGATGAAGAAAAACCAACTTACAATAATTTCCCTGGCAGGACTTAGGGGAGCAGCTGCCATTGCCTTTGCCATAATGGTGGTAAACTCTGGAGTAAGTCTATCCATAGACATCTTCCACATAGTTTTTGTAATTTGTATTTTTTCACTTCTCATCCAGGGAACAGCTCTTCCTTTTGCTACGAAAAAAGTTGATATGTACGACCCTGATGATACAGTTCTAAGGACCTTTAACTATTATTCAGACAAGACAGATATTGGATTTATTAAGACCCATGTTACAAAAATTTCTCCATGGGTTAATAAAAAAATATCAGATATTGAACTTGCCTTTAACGTTATAATCGCAAAGATAGAAAGAGACCATAAGAGTATAGTCCCAAGAGGTAACACCTACCTGAGAGATGGGGATATACTTGTCCTTGGTGGAGAAACTTACTTCGACTACACAGGCGAAGACCTTCATGAGATAAAAATTTCTGAGACTCATCCTTGGGCAGGCAGGATGGTAAAGGATCTCCACATAAGAAAAGATGAACTTATAATAATGGTTCAAAGACCTGACGGAGAAATAATTGTCCCAAGGGGCAACACACTTTTAAAGTCTGGGGACAGGGCAATAATCTCTAGGGAGACCAATGAAATAGAAGACCCAGCTAAGTAAAAGAAAGTATAAAGGAGAATATTATGTCACAAGAAAAAGAATTAAAAGAAGCTCGCCAAGCCTTACTTGACCTTAAAAATGAAATTGACAAGACCATAAAGATGACAGAGAGTGCATCAAGATGGGGACTTTTTGATCTCTTCGCAGACTCTGGTCTAGTTGGACTTGTAAAGAGAGGAAAGATAAAGGACATCAACAGTAACTTAGAGAAAGTTAGAGATAAATTAGAAGTTGCAAAAAGAGAACTAAATGATATTAGGATTGATCTTGACGAAGAAATCCCTGATTCAACTTACGATTTTTTTGTAGATGTAATCTTCGACAACATCTTTACAGACCTACGTGTAAACAGAGAAATCAAAGAAATTAGAGAAAAATTAGAGGACCTTGGAGACAGGGTTGATGAACTTTTGAGAAAAATAAATTAAAAATTTTCTTGACAGGTAAAATTAATGATGCTAACATAAAATAAAATTTAAACCATTTGAAGAGAAGAGTAATCCATTTTGGAATTTTACAGAGAAGCCCGTTTAGCTGAGAGGGTCAAAGGAAGATTTGGGTGAACATGGCCTCTGATGGGATTAGTCGATATTAGACTTTTCCGGGAGCTCCCGTTATAGAGATAGAGTATGTTGGTACTTGAGAGTGGCATTCCATATGCAAAATAGGTGGTAACGCGGAAATTATTCGTCCTTATTGTTTTTATAAACAGTAAGGACTTTTTTTATACATTCTCAAGATGGATTTTAGAAAAAAGGAGAAAGAAAATGACAAAAATTTTAGCACCAAGTAAGTTCGACGTAGTAGGATCTTTTTTGAGACCAAGAGATTTAAAAATCGCGAGAGAAAAGTTTTCCAAGGGAGAAATTTCAGGAGAAGAACTTAAAAAAGTTGAAGACAGAGAAATAGAAAAACTTGTGAAGAAGCAAAAGGAAGCTGGCCTAAAAATAATTTCTGATGGAGAATTTAGGAGGTCCTGGTGGCACTACGACTTCTTTTGGGGACTTGAAGGAATAGAAAAATATACTTTAAGTCAAGATGAACTCATCCACTTTCATGGAGAAACCCTAAGACCTGATGGGATAAAAATTGTTGGAAAGCTTGGAGGTAAAAACCATCCCTTCTTAGACCACTACAAATTTGTAAAAGGATTTGAAGATGAAAATACTGTGGCAAAACAAACAATACCTGCACCAGCTCAACTCCTAAGAGGAGTTTACAATCAAATCAAAGCTGGTAATCCCTACGAAGATGAAGGCAAGTTTGTGGACGACCTTGCAAGAGCCTATGGCGAATTCTTCCAAGAAATTTATGACCTAGGATGCAGAAATCTCCAACTAGATGATTGCACTTGGGGAGCCCTAGTAGATGAAGATGCCACAAGGCTTTATGAAAAAGACGGCAAAAACATTGAAGATCTAAAGAAGATCTACTTAGAGATAAACAACAAGGCCATAGGATACGCACCAGAAGGACTAAATATTACTACTCACATCTGCAAGGGCAACTACAAGTCATCCTTCCACTTCAAGGGAGCCTATGACTCAGTGGCAGATTATGTCCTTGCAAGAGAAAAAGTATCTGCCTTTTATCTAGAATACGACGACGAAAGATCAGGAGACTTCAAGGCCCTTGCCAAGATTCCAGCAGGCAAGAAAGTTGTCCTTGGCATCGTGACAAGCAAGAGACCAGAGCTTGAAGACAAGGAAGAGTTAATTGCAAGAATTAAAGATGCTACAAACTACATTCCACTAGAAAATATTTGTATCTCACCCCAATGTGGCTTTTCATCAACAGAAGAAGGCAACGCAGTGACAGAAGAAGACCAATGGAAGAAGATAAAATTATTGAGAGAAGTCGTAGAAGAAGTTTTAATTTAAATTTTTTCTAGATAGATATAGTCTGGTTTAATTATATAAACTTTAACCTTAAATAGTACCTGTAAGTTTATTATTTATAAATACAAATTTTTCTTTAAATTAAAAGATTGAACGTGTTTGTATAAACAGTAATCTAGTAATTTAAAGGTGTTTATTTTATATATGAAACGAAAATAAGCCTTTTGAATTCAAAAGGCTTATTTTGATAAAAAGTTATTTTATAGATACTGAGTTATTTTTTGCTATGTTCTATAGTTGTAACTGCAAGACTAAGAAATGCGGTTGCAATAGATAATTTAATAGCTACATCTTTTAAAGCTTTTGACACACCAATTGCTAAGTCGCCATTATTTGTTATTACAGCGAAAAACTGAACAAAGACTATTATTAATCCTAATATAAAAAATAGTGTTAAAGTAAGAGTTAAAATATTCTTAAGAGTTTCTTTAAAATTATTCATTTTAACCTCCTTATTATAAAAGTGGTATTATACCAAGTGCCATTAACATAGCAAATATTATTGCTGGAAATGCGTAGGCAAAAACTAAATTCTTAAATGTGCTTGCAGGGTTTTCAAGTCCTGAAATACCACATGCAATATAAATTGGTGCAGAGTTTGGTGGAATACATCCTTCGTTAGAGAATAACAGTAATAATACTGAACAAGCAACAGCTGGTTCAACATTAATTGATCTTAATGCTAGATAAGCAATTGAACCAATAGCAGTTGTAGTTGCTGTACCAGTGAAAGGTCCAACCATCATTGTTGAAAGTACTGCCACGCCTAATATTACTACAAATTTTGAGTGAGATGCCAAGATAGCAAAGATTCCATTAACTTCTTCTTCAAGTCCTAGGTTTATTAAAAGTCTACTTGCTGCAAAAGCAAAGAATAGTAAAACGCCAGTTTGGGCATATTGTGAATAGGATTCTTTATTTAGTTCCCACCATCCTTTTGCAGTTTTTGGTAAAAACTTTCTTCCTTCAAGCATAGCTATGAATGTTATTAAGATAGGGATCCATAATATTAGTGATACTGATTTTAAAGCGTCTTTGCCAAAAGTTTCTGAAGCTGTTAAATACTCTTTAACAGGGCCAGAAGTTATAACAACAGGAATTATAACACCTAGGAATATTAATAAAGACTTCCAATTTTCTTTAAGTGTTGCGCCTACGTTTAAATTTTGGTTTTCAACTGCTTGAATATTATATTTTTTAACATAAAATCTAACTAGTATTAATCTGTAAATTAAAAGAATAGTAGCAGCTGATAAAAGTGTGATGTATAGTTCCTCACTTGTTATTTCCTTAGCAATAGCTGGCATTCCTAGAAGTAAGAACATTGAAGATGAAGGTGGAAATGCAATACCTAATCCAGCATTACCTGCAACTATTGTTGTGGCCATGTTATCTGACCAACCAGTCTTTTTCATCCATGGAATAGTAATTGACCCAACAGCTGCGGCGTTACCAGAACCAGATCCAGAAATCATCCCAAACAAAGCACTAGCAATAGTTGATACGTAAGCTGAACCTCCTGGAAGTCTGCCAAGCATACTATTCAAAATATTTACAAGTCTTTCAATTACTCCTGTTTTATTCATTATGTAGGCCATGAATGTGAAAGCCATAGCTGCATAAATTACTTCTTGCTTTAATGCAAAAGATAAGCTGTCTTTTATAGATTCGTTGAATTCTGGTAATTTAAATATTGTAATACCTAACAATACTAAATAAGCCCAAAACATACACTCAGCCATTTTTCTTTTAAAAACAGTGTTTACAATTAGGATAATTACAACATAAATTATTAATGATATTGTACCTATCCCTATTAAGTTTGTTAACATAAAATACTCCTTTCTTTTTAAAAACTATATTGAATTTTTTTCAAATAATCTAATAATATTTTCGTTGCATTTGAGATATAAGATCCTTTTAGAGTTGCAACACAGAAAGAGAAAGATTCGTTTAATTCTTCATCAATAAAGAAATATTCTTTTTCTTTCTTTAAATTATCAGATATTTGTTTTTCTGGTAAAAAGACTGAGCTGTATTCTACCTGTGCTAAGGCATCTAAAGTAGATAGGTTTCTACAAGTCTTTTTAATTAAAGGATTAATATTAGCATTTTCAAGAATTTTCATGGTTATCATATGAGATCTTTGCCAAGGATAAGTTGTGCAAATTTCCTCTTTTTTGAAAAAATCAAGATTAATATATTTTTCATCATATACATAATCTAAATAATTACTTTCTTTTCTAGGAACAACAATCATTTTATCTACACTTAATTCAAAAAAATCCAAATTATTATTTAAAATTGGTGGATGTATAATTCCAATATCAACAGTTTTTTCTTCTAACATTTTTTCTATGTTATCGCTTGTGGCTTCTTCTAAAACTATGTTTATATTTGGATAAAGTTTTTTGAAGTTTGGAAGAAAATATGGCAATACATATGATGCTTGAGTTCCTGTAAAACCAACAACAACCTTACCTGAGGTTGCCTTGGTTTTGTCACATAATTTTGTTTCAAAATCCTTTTGAAGTGTGTAAACATTTTTAGCAAAATCTAAGAATATTTCACCTTCGTCGGTAGGCTCTACACCTTTTGATGTTCTTTTGAAAATAGTAATGTTTAATTCTTTTTCTAATTTTTGTATGCATTGACTGAGTGATGGTTGAGAAACATATAAAACATTGGAAGCCTTTGTAATACTTCTTTCTCTATCAACAGTAATAGCATAATAAATATCTTGAAAATTCACTTTTACTTCCTCCATTGATAACATTTTATCAAGTATAGCATACATAATAAAATAGATATTGTTTATGACCCCCATATTAAACTCTTATTATTAATGACTTAATTAATAATATATAATGGGGTTAAATTAAGAATATTTTGATTTCAAAGAAGAAAGGAGAATTTGATGAATATAAAAGATGTAAAAAAGGGAGATATACATATTCAAATTGAAAGTGAAAATGATAACACTACAGTAGAATTAACATCTCCATCAAAACTTCAATTTGGAAAACAAATTGAAAATTTAATTAAGGAAACAGTAAAAAAATGCACTGACAAAAATTATAATATTGTCGCTATAGACAATGGGGCTTATGACTACATTATAAAGTCTAGAGTGGAATATGCTGTTTTTGAGCATGAGGGAATAAGTGATATTGATTGGAGGAGTTTACTATGAAAGACAATAAATTAAGAAGATCAATATTATATGCTTCAGCAAGTAACGCAAAGAACTTAGTATCTTCTCAGTTTTATGGAGCAGATTCTATTTTAATAGACTTAGAAGATTCTGTTCAAATGAAAGATAAAGACTATGCAAGATTATTAGTTTTTAATTTTTTAACATCAGAAAGAGTAACTGATACAGAATTAATGGTTAGGGTAAACGACATAAATAGTGATATTGGAAAAAAAGATTTAGAAGCTATGGTCCTTGCTCAACCTGATGTTATAAGATTCCCAAAGATTGAAACAGCGGATGATGTTAAAAAAGCTGATGAAATTATTACTGAACTTGAAAACAAGTATGGAATTGAAAGTGGAAAAACTAAAATAATAGCTGGTGTTGAGAACGTAATGGGCGTTTCAAACATAAATGAAATTGCAAAAGCTAGTAAAAGAACTATTGCGATTTCAATAGGTGGCGAAGACTATTCAGTTAGTATGGGCGCTAATAGGACTAAAGAGTCTTGGGAGCTATTCTTTGCTAGAAATGCAGTAGTAATGGCCGCTAGGTTAGCTGATATTCAGGTTTATGATACAGTTTATGCCAACTTTAAAGATACAGAAGGTTTAATTAAGGAAACAGAATTCATAAAAGACTTTGGTTTTGATGGGAAATATTTAATTCATCCAAACCAAGTTAAACCAGTAAATGATGTATTCACTCCAACTGACCAAGAGATTGAAAAAGCTATGAACATAAAGAATGCTTTGAAAGAAGCAAATGAATCCTCTTCTGGAGTTATAAAATTAGACGGAGAAATGATTGATAAACCTATTGTGGAAAGAGCAGAAAAAGTATTAAGAAGGGCAGTGGCTGCTGGAAAAATAAAGGAGGCTGACCTATGATTAATAACAAAATATGTGACAGTTTAACTGATGCGATAAAGAAGTCAGGTCTAAAAGATGGTATGACAATTTCTTTTCATCATCACTTTAGGACAGGGGATTTATTAATTAGCCAAGTTCTTAAGGTGATAGAGGAATTAGGAATTAAAGACTTAAAAATAGCAGCAAGTGCAATTGTTAACTTAGATAATGTTGATTTTATTCATTATATTGAAAATGGGACAATAACATCCGTTGAGGCAAGTGGAATTAGGGGTGAATTAGGAAACTACATCCTTAAAAATGGACTCAAAAGAGGGGTGACACTAAGACCTCACGGAGGAAGAGCAAGGGCAATACAAGAAGGATCTTTAAAAATTGATGTTGCTTTTGTAGGTGCATCGTCAGCGGATGAATTTGGAAATGCAACTGGAGCTTATGGCAAAAATGTTTGCGGAACACTAAGTTATCCAATGATAGATGTTCAATATGCAACAAAATCCATTGTTATTACAGATAATCTAGTTCCATATCCTTGTGAAAAATGGTCAGTTACACAAGATAATGTTGATTATGTTGTGGTTGTAGATGAAATTGGTGACGCATCTAAAATAGGTGTAGGAGCAGCAAGAATAAGTAATCGACCATTAGATTTACAAATATCAAGACAAGTTGTTGATGTTATAAAATACTCAGGATATTTTAAAGAAAGTTTCTCATTCCAAACAGGAGCAGGGGCTATTGCTATAGCTTGTACTGATTTTTTAAGAAAAGAAATGGAAAAAGAAGGAATTAAAGCCTCCTTTGCATTGGGCGGAGTTACATCCTATATATCTGAAATGCTAGAAGAAGGCTTAGTTAAAAATGTTTTGGCTGTACAATCTTTTGATGCGAACTCTGCTAAGGTTCTATTTGAAAATCAAAGAATGATTGAAATAGACAGTGGTAAATATGCAAATCCAAACCTAAAAGGTTGCTCTGTAAACATGGTTAATGTTGGTATATTAGGTGCATTAGAAGTTGATACTGATTTTAATGTGAATCTACTTGTTGGATCTAATGGAAAAATGCTAAGCGGAATTGGTGGAGGACCAGATGTTGCAGCAGGGGTAGATCTCTCAATAATTGCTATACCTATTAACAGGAAAAGAACTCCTAGTGTTGTAGATAAAGTATTTACAAAATGTACTCCAGGAAAAGATATAGCTGTTGTTGTTACTGAGGCAGGTATAGCTTTAAATCCAAAACATAAAAATTACGAGTTTCTAAAGAATAACTTAGAAAAATCTTCTTTAGATTTAAAAACCATAGAAGAACTTAGAGATATTGCTTATAAGATTACAGGTAAGCCAAGTGGTATAGAGACAACTGACGAAATTGTAGCAAATGTAGAAGATAGATATGGCGACATTATAGATGTAATTAAGAAAATAAAATATTAAATAACAAAAAAGAAGTGCATCTTATTAAAAGTATGCACTTCTTTATATTTGTACGCTTTAGCATGAATAAACCACCAGCTATGCTGGTGGTAGAAAAATAAAGCTTTAGCTTCAAGCAAAAAACCTCCCGTGATAAACTATTAATGTTACTGGCAGTAGCATAAATAGAAAAGGGAGGTATCCTAAAATGGATAAAAATAGTTTATCACATACATCCTGGAATTGTAAGTATCACGTAGTATTTGCTCCAAAATATAGAATACAAGTAATTTATGGAAGGTTAAAACAAGATATAGGAAAAATATTAAGGGATTTATGTGACAGAAAAGGAATAAATATAATAGAAGCAGAATGCTGTCCAGACCATATTCATATGTTGTTGGAAATTCCACCGAAATACAGTATATCTCAAACAATGGGATATTTAAAAGGGAAAAGTAGTCTAATAATATTTGATAGGCATGCAAATTTAAAATACAAATATGGGAATAGACACTTTTGGTGAAGAGGATATTACGTAGATACAGCAGGAAAGAATGCGAAAAAGATACAAGAATATATAAAAAATCAATTAAAAGAAGATTACATGGCAGATCAAATAAGTATAAAGGAATTTGTAGACCCGTTCACGGGTGAGCAAGTGAACAAAAGCAAAAAATAAGGTGCTTTAGCACCAGCTGTGAAAATTGGTGCACGAGAAAGAAAGTTCAAAGCATGGAATGCTGCTGGTAACAGCCCCTTATAGGGGCAAAACAAACCACCGGCTTAGCCGGTGGTTATGATTATAAAGAATTTTTTTGGTTTATTGTTGCAATTTAAAAGAAATTAATGATAAAAGACAATGTTAAATCCTATTAAAAAATGTATTTTTAATAGGTCAAGATTAATCTAATTTATTTCAAATGAAAATCCTATTTCACTTAAAAGCAATATATACTTGTATTTTTAAAGGTTCAAGACTTTAGTATCCAACTAGTATAAAGCGGGGCAATTTATAAATCAAAATAGTAAAATGTTTTTCTTATTTTTTAAATATACTAGACGGTCTATTTTTTTAAGGTTATAATTAAATTAATCATGCAATTATTTTTTTGAGAGGAGAGTTAAAATGCAAGATTCACAAAAGAAAATTAAGTGGTATATGCTGGCGTTCATGGCCTTTTCCACTTTATGGGGTTTTGGAAATGTTGTTAACGGTTTCGTATTCTTTAACGGAATCCAAGTAATATTTTCATGGATCCTAATGTTCGCACTTTATTTTATTCCAAACGCACTTATGGTTGGGGAACTTGGTTCTTCCTTCAAGGATGAAGGTGGTGGAGTTACATCATGGATAAGAGCAACTTCTAGTGATAAGTTAGCTTATTACGCAGGTTGGACTTATTGGGCATGTCACATCACTTACATTGCTTCAAAGGGCTCTGGTGGACTAAAGGCTATGTCTTGGATGTTCTTCCAAAACGCAGAAGTTTATGATTCCCTACCAACTGTTTATGTACAAATCGCAACTCTAGCAGTATTTTTAATTTTCTGCTGGGTAGCAAGTAGAGGTCTTAACCCACTTAAAAACCTTGCAACTATTGCAGGTTCAAGTATGTTTATCATGGGTATTCTTTACATCTTAATGATGCTTGCTGCACCAAAGATTAATCCAGATGGTGGTTACCAAGCAATGGACTGGTCACTTGACAACTTGATTCCAACTTTTGATATGAAGTATTTCACTTCTTTATCAATTCTTGTATTTGCTGTTGGTGGTATTGAAAAGATGAGTCCTTATGTAAACCACATGGAAGGAAACTCTTCAAAGGAATTCCCTAAGGCAATGATTTTCGCTGCTGTAATGGTAATTATTTCAGCTATCTTTGGTACTATTGCAATGGGTATGATGTTTGATCCTGCTATTATCAATGCAGACTCAGCAACTTTTGACTCTTACGCAGCTAATGGTGCTTATTGGGCTTTCGAAAGAGTTGGAGAATATTATGGCCTTGGAAACAAGATTATGATTATCTACGCTCTATGTAATATGATTGGTCAATTCTCTACACTTGTTGTAAGTATTGATGCACCACTAAGAATGCTACTTGATGATGACAAGACAAATAAATACATCCCAAGAAAGCTTCTTAAGAAAAATAAATACGGTGCTTACATCAACGGTATTAAGCTTATAATTGTTCTTGCGGGTTCAATTATTCTTGCACAAATCCTTGTGCCAGGTGCTGCAACTGTATTAAGACAATTAACAAAACTTAACTCAATCACAATGCCACTTCGTTACCTATGGGTATTCTTGGCTTATATCTTCTTGAGAAAGAACAGGGGCGACGTAGAAAGAGAATTCTACTTTACTCGTAACCAAGGAATTGCTCTATTCTTTGGCTTCTGGTGCTTCATATTAACAGCTGCTTGTTGTATGCTAGGAATGATCTCAGATGATCCAATGCAAATGGCACTTAACGTAATTACACCACTTGTACTTGTTGCACTTGGAGTAATCCTACCAATGATTAGGGCAAAGGAAGATAAAAAACTTAGCTAAATTCTAAAAGGAGGAAGTATGAATTATTTAGAAACTTCAAAGGAATTGTTAGAATTTATTAGAAAATCTGCAAGTATGTTCCACACAGTTGATACTGTGAAGACATATCTTGACAAGGAAGACTTTATAGAATTAAAGGAAGGCGAAAGCTGGACTATTGAAAAGGGCAAGAACTATTACACTACAAGAAACGACTCAAGTATTATTGCCTTTAAGGTAGGTAGTGACCTTTCAGATTACCACTACCAACTTGTGGCTTCTCACTCTGACTCACCAACTTACAAGGTGAAAAGTATGCCAGAGCTTGATGGCCCAGGAGACTATGTAAAATTAAATGTAGAAGTTTATGGTGGACCAATTGATTGGACATGGTTTGACAAGCCTCTTACCCTAGGTGGAAGAGTCTTAGTTGAAGAAGATGGCGCAATTGTATCAAAACTTTTATACATTGACAAAGACATCTTAATCATACCTGATGTAGCCATCCACATGAACAGGGAAGTAAATAACGGTTATAAGTTTAATAGACAAGTTGACCTTCTTCCACTATTTACAAGTGGCGCTATGAAAAAGGGCGATTACAACAAGATGATAGCTGAAGAACTTGGAGTTAAGGAAGAACAAATTATTTCTAAGGACCTATTCTTAGTAAATAGACAAGAAGGAAAAATCTGGGGCTACAAGGATGAATTTGTTTCATCACCAAAACTTGACGACTTAGAATGTGCCTTCACTTCACTTAAGGCCTTTATAGCTGGTTCAAACGATAAGGCAGTAAATGTTTACTGCTGCTTCGACAACGAAGAAGTTGGATCAAACACAAAACAAGGTGCTATGTCAACACTTCTTCACGACACATTAAAAAGACTTAATGCTGGTCTTGGCTTTGAAGAAGAAGAATACCACAAGGCTGTTGCAAAATCTTTCCTAGTAAGTGCTGACAATGCTCACGCAGTTCATCCAAACCACAAGGAATTAACTGATGACGAAAACAGAACTTTCATGAACCAAGGTATTGTAATCAAAGAAGCTGCTAACCAAAAGTACACATCAGATGCCTTTTCACAAGCAGTATTCAAAAAGATTTGCGCCCTTGCTGATGTACCAGTTCAACACTTTGCCAACAGATCTAACATGCAAGGTGGTTCAACTCTTGGAAACTTATCAAACACACAAGTTTCCCTTCACGCAGTTGACATTGGACTTCCACAACTAGCAATGCACTCTAGTTATGAAACAGCTGGAGCAAAAGACCCAGCTTACATGATTAAGGCCCTTACAAAATATTACAACTCAAATGTAAAAATTGAGGGAGCATCAAAAATTACTGTTGAAGAATAAGATTTATTTAGAAAATAGTATTTAAGAAATAAAATTTGTGAAAGCAAAAAATTAAAATCGCGACAACACATTTAAATAAATACTTTTTTAGAAAGAGAGTAGGCTTAGGCCTGCTCTTTTTTCTTTAAATAAAATAATTTTTTAACCAAAAATTTTACTTAGTGGTACAATAGGTCAAGTAGAGAGGGATACTCAGGTGATGGTATGGAAAAATTTATTAAAGTTCGCGACGGCGCGAGGATTTATGTAGAAATTCTTGGAGAGGGCGAGGACCTTCTTCTCCTTCACGGCAACGGCGACGATTCCAATTTTTTTGAAAAGCAAATAAAGGAATTTAAAAAATTTTACAGGGTCATAGCCATGGATACCAGGGGTCACGGAAAGAGCGACAGGTCCAAGGACTTAAACATGGAGGACCTATCTCTTGATGTCCTAGATGTCTTGGACTTTTTAAAAATAGATAAGATAAACCTGCTTGGCTTTTCTGATGGAGCAAATCTTGCCCTAACCTTTGCCAAGAATTTTCCAAATAGGGTGAAAAGACTTATTTTAAATTCTCCCAACAAAGAATTTTCTCAAGTAAAATTAATTCCAAGGCTTTTATCCTATATTTTTTACTACAACCTATTATTTTTATCCAAGATCTTTACAAGTCTTGAATATTATTTCTCTGTCTATTCACTAAATTTTAATAAGTTAAAGATAAAGGACTCAGACTACGAGAAGTTTGACTTCCCAGTTTTAATTTTGGCTGGAGAAAGGGACCTAATTTATCTTGAAAATTTTTATAAAATTGCTAAAAAAATAAAAAAATCTAAGTTATACATTATAAAAAATCACGGCCACAAGGTTGCTAGGTCAAACCCCAAGGAATACAACAGGGTGGTCCTTGATTTTCTAAAAAAAGAGGTTAAGAAATGAAAAATTTAAAAAAAATATTGTCTTGGATAAGACCCATCTTCCTAGGTGGCGTCATCTTACTTGTTGTCCTTGAATTTACAAAATTAAGAAAGGAAATTTCCCTAGAAGAAATTTCAGCAATCTTTCATCAACTTTCCTTGGTAAAAGTTTTTGCCATGGGTATCTTGGGTTTTCTTGCCTTCTCTCCCATGATATTTTACGACATCTTGTTAAGTGACTTCTTGGACCTTGACAGAAAAAAATCCTACATAATCAAGAGGTCCATTACAGTTAACTCCTTTAACAACCTAATAGGCTTTGGAGGAGTTATAAATCTTGGTTTAAGGATAAGGTACTATGGACAAGGCAAGGAGGACAAAAACCTTTTAAAGTTTTTAGTTAAGTCTCTTCTTTTTGACATAGTAGGACTATCAAGCTTGGCACTCTTGTCCCTTGTTTATACTCTTGTATCAGGAGAGGAAGTTCTCCTCCACTACAGCCCTTGGCTTTTTGGAGCAATCCTCTATTATCCAGTTTTATTTTTTGTTTCAAAATTTAAAAATGATGGCGATTTTTCAATTTCCAAAAAATACGCAAGAGACGTGTCCTTGGTTTCCCTTATGGAATGGTCCTGTGCAAGTCTTTTCTTCTATATTATTGGAACTTTTCTTGGGGTAAGACTAAGCCTATTTAAGGTCATAGGAATTTTTGCAATTGGATGTATTCTTGGACTTGCTTCCTTTATACCAGGTGGACTTGGATCCTTTGAACTTGTTGTCTTGGGAGCCATGAAGTCCTTCGGGATTGAGACAGACTTGATTCTATCTTGGCTACTCTTGTATAGACTTTTTTACTACATCCTTCCCTTTATGCTTGGGGCAGTATTTTTTGTTCATGACTTGGGATCTATCTTTGATGAAAAGAATGACAAGATTCCCTCGAGAATTATAAAATCTCTGGGTCTTGATATCTTTTCCCTAATGCTCTATCTTGGTGGGGCCTTTATGATTTTTTCATCTACAATCCCCGACGAGTTGTCGAAGTTTCATTGGCTCAAGAATTTTTCTCCGATAAATGCCAACTTGCTTTACCAATTTCCAAGCATAATCTTTGGACTTGCCTTTATTATTTTGGGACGAGCCAAGAGGGAAAGAGTGAAGAGGGCAGGAAGCTTAAGCTTAATCGTTTTAAGTTTAGCCTTAGTTTATTCAATCTTTTCAGGCTTTGGCTTAATTGAAATTTTCTACATTTTAATATTAATTTACCTAGGAGTTAAAACTAAAGAGGTGGCAACAAGAGAGCAATTTGTTTACTCGCCAGAGGCTCTAACCTTGGACCTTCTTGTCCTTGCCTTCATCTCTCTTGTGACAATTTATTTTATGGCTTTAAACTACAGACTCACTCCTCTTAACTACAAGGACTTTCTATTGATTCCCTTTGAAAGGTCCTTCCTCAACTTTTTCTTCTTCTTCTTGATTTTGATTTGTATAATGAAGGTCTTGATAGGATATTTAAAGGGAGAAAAAATAAAGTTAGGCGAAGAAGTAGATAGGGACAAGGTCATGAAGATCTTATCAGACTACCAGTCTGGACCAGAAGCTCCCCTTGCCCTAGTTGGTGACAAGGAAATTTATTATTATGAAGAGGAGGGTCAAGCAACTTGTGGCATGTCTATTTACACCTATTGGGACAGGCTTATTGTCATGGGGTCACCATTTGGCAAGGAAGAGGACTACAAGAAGCTCCTTGAAAAATTTGTAAAGGATGCAGACCTCTATGGTTATAAGGCAATTTTTTATGAAGTTGGCGAATACGAAACTATTAAGCTCCATGACTTTGGCTTTTCCTTTATAAAGTTTGGTGAAACTGCATCCATTGACCTAGAAGAATTTAGCCTAGAGGGTCGTGACCACAAGTCACAAAGAAATGTAATGTCAAAATTTGAAAAGAACTCTTACAGCTTTGAAGTTGTAAGTGGTCCCTTTGACAAGGACTTCTTAGATACTCTCGAAGAAATTTCCAATGACTGGCTTGGAGGAAGAAGGGAAAAGGGATTTTCTCTTGGCTATTTCGACAGGGACTACCTGGGACTTTGCGACATGGCAATAGTAAAAGATGAAGATGGAAAAATTCTTGCCTTTGCAAATATTATGCCCAACCCTGGAGATACTTGGGCAACAATTGACCTCATGAGGTATTACAGAGAGGGAACTCCCAACAGCATTATGGAATATTTATTTTTAAATCTCTTCCTCTACTTTAAGGACAAGGGAAAAAAATATTTTGCAATGGGCATGGCGCCACTCTCTAATGTTGGCATCAATAGCAACAGTTTTGTGGAAGAAAAGATTGCTTACTTGGTTTATAAGTTTGGCTACAAGTTCTACTCCTTTGAAGGTCTTAGGGCCTACAAGGAAAAGTTCAAGCCAATCTGGCAGCCAATTTATCTTTCCTACCCAAAGAAGTCTTGGCTTCTTTACACAATGATTGCCATCTTCATGGTGGATAGCTTGGCAGCAAAGAAGAAGGATGAATAAAGTTCTTTGTAGAAAGTAGCAATAGAAAATTTGTTAAGATCTAAAAAACATTTAGTTGATAAAATTTTAAAATTTAAAAGCTATTTCCACATTATAAAAATTTTATGATATAATTAATTCATTACATTATGGAGGTTATTAGCCATGTTATCATGTCCTATGAATTCAAAATTTTTTATGGATAAAGCTCACGGCCGTATAGACTCTATATTTGCGACTAATTTTTTAATAGGTATTTTTGGCTCATCTTTTTGATGAGCTTTTTTAATTGGAGGAAGAATGGAAGATTTTTATTTTAGGAAGAACGAGGTGGCAGAATAATGTGTGGCGTTATAGGGATCTACTCACAAAATGATGTGAGTAAAAAATTATTTTACGGACTCAACTCCCTTCAACACAGGGGACAAGAAGCATCAGGTATTTGTGTCTTTAATGGAGAGAACATGATATTAGACAAGGGTATGGGACTTGTCTATGACAACTTTGATGATGAAAGCTTTATGAAGCTAAAGGGAAATGTTGGGATTGGTCACGTTCGTTATGCAACAGCAGGCGGATCCTATAGGTACAACTCACAACCCCTACTTGCTTTTTCAAAGAACAGAGAGTTTGCTCTTGCTCACAATGGTAACCTTGTGAACCATCAATCAATTAGGGATGAGCTTGAAGAAGAAGGCATGCTTTTTCAAACTGCAATCGACACAGAAGTTATCCTTTCACTAGTTGCTAAATATTACAAGGGCGACATTGTAGAAGCAGTTAAGAAGACCATGGCAAGAATCAAGGGAGCCTACAGCGTTGTAATGCTTTTTGAAGACAAGCTAATTGCCTTTAGGGACCCAAATGGTTTTAGACCACTTCTTATTGGCAGGGCAAAAAATGGAGAAGTAATAATTGCTTCTGAAAATGCTCCTCTTGAAATAATTGGAACTGATGCCATAAGAAATGTTGAACCTTCAGAAATTATTGTTGTAGACAAGAAGGGAATTCATTCAGACTTTTTTGAAAAAGCTGAAAAGAAACACTGCATCTTTGAGTATGTTTACTTTGCAAGAACTGATGCCACTTTAGACGGAGTTAACTCTTACAACTTTAGGAGAAGGTGTGGAGAGATCTTATCGAGAGAAGCTCCTGTAGATGCAGACCTTGTAATTGCAGTTCCAGACTCTGGCACTCCAGCTGCCATGGGTTATGCCCAAGAATCTGGTATTCCTTTTGCAGAAGGTCTTGTTAAAAACAGGTACATGGGAAGAACTTTTATAAAACCAACTGCTGAAGAAAGAGAACTTTCTGTAAAATTAAAACTTAACCCTCTTGAAACTGTTTTAAAGGGAAAGAGAATTATCCTAGTTGATGACTCTATTGTAAGAGGAACAACTTCCAAAAATCTCATCAAGAGAATGAAAAAGGCTGGAGCCAAGGAAGTCCACATGAGGATAGTTTCTCCTCCAGTAAAATTCCCTTGTTATTATGGAATTAACACACCTTCCAGACAAAAACTTATTGCTGCAAACTATTCTGTAGAAGAAATGCGAAAGAAGATTGGAGCAGATTCCCTTGCCTTTATATCCATGGAGGGGATGTTAAATGCTACTTTGATGAAAGAAAATAAATTCTGCGAAGCTTGCTTTAATGGAACTTACGCAGTGGAGCCAAAGGAGTTAGTTCAAGATGAAAAATAATGTTAAGAGAATTTATATTTGCAAGAAAAATGAATTTGACCACCAATCAAAGGCCCTAAGAGAAGAAATTAAAAACTCTCTTGGAATCGAAACTACTTATATAAAAACCTATAGGAGATACGATGTAGACATAAAAGATGAAAGCCTAGAAAAAACTTTGGCCAGAGTTTTTTATGAAGCTCCAGTAGAAGAAGTTTACTATGAAGACTACAAAAAACTAGAAGAGTCCTTTGAAAATCCTATTGGAATCCAATACCAAGCAGGACAATTTGACAACAGGGAAGAGGGACTTATCCAAACTCTTGCCCTTTTCACTGATGAAAAGCTAAGAGCCAAGGTCACAGAAGTTTATGACATTGGAGGAGTAAGCCAAGCTGACCTTGAAAAGATTAAGGCCTTTTTGATTAACCCTGTTGACTCTCAAGAAGTTGATGTATATAAGGAAACTGAACTTAGGGAAGATGCAAAGGAAAATCACGAAAACCTAGTTTATGATGGTTTTAATAAACTTGACAAGGATGGACTTATTAAATTTGTTGAAGAAAAGTCTCTAGCTATGAATCCAGAAGACTTAGAGGTATTGCAAGACTACTTCAAGTCAGAAAACAGGGACCCAAATGAAACTGAAGTTGCAATAATTGATACTTATTGGTCTGACCACTGCAGGCACACAACTTTTAACACAGAACTTGATGTTGACTTCAATGTGGTTACTGAACTTGACAAGGAAATCAAAAGAGTTTTTGACGACTACCTAAAGATGAGAGAAGAGCTTGGAGTTAAAAAGCCAGTTACCCTAATGGGACTTGGCACAATTTTATCCAAGGAACTTAGAAAAAATGGAAAGCTAGATGACCTAGAAGTTTCATCTGAAATAAATGCCTGCTCAGTAAAGATTAAGGCAAAGGTAGAAGTTGATGGCAAGATAGAAGACCGCGACTACCTACTTATGTTTAAGAACGAAACCCACAACCACCCAACAGAAATTGAACCTGTTGGTGGTGCCTCAACTTGTCTTGGTGGTGCCATAAGAGACCCGCTTTCTGGTAGGTCCTATGTTTACCAAGCCATGAGGGTAACTGGAGCAGGAGATCCCTTCACTCCAATTGAAAAAACTCTTGAAGGTAAATTACCACAAAAGAAAATTGTCACAGAAGCAGCTCTTGGCTACTCTTCTTACGGCAACCAAGTTGGAGTTGCAACTGGACTTGTTGACGAATTATACCACCCAGGCTATGTGGCAAAGAGGATGGAAACTGGTGCAGTTATAGCAGCTTGTCCTCTTGAAAATGTAAAGAGAATAGAACCTACTGAAGGAGATGTAGTTATCCTTCTTGGTGGAAGAACTGGTAGAGATGGAATTGGTGGAGCAACTGGCTCATCAAAGTCTCACAATGTTTCTTCTATTGAAACAGAATCTGCCCAAGTACAAAAGGGTAACGCTCCAGAAGAAAGAAAGATCCAAAGACTATTTAGAAATCCAAAAGCAGCAAAGTTAATCAAAAAGTGTAACGACTTTGGTGCAGGTGGAGTTTCCGTTGCCATTGGCGAGCTTGCTGACTCCATCGAAGTAAAACTTGACAAGGTTCCACTAAAATACATGGGACTAAAGCCAAGAGAAATTGCAATTTCAGAATCTCAAGAGAGAATGGCAGTTGTTATAGACAAAGACGACGTAGACAAATTTATGGAACTTGCTGACAAGGAAAATCTTGAAGCTACCTTAGTTGCTAGGGTAACTGGTGACAATAGATTAAAGATGTACTACAAGGACGAACTTATCTGCGACATGAGTTACGACTTTGTAAACCAAACTGGTGCCAAGAGATTTGAAGAAGTTGAAGTTGTAAGCGAGGACCTTCCAAAATTCTTAAATAAGAAGGATGGCCTAGAAGACCTTGAAAAATATTTACAAGACTTAAATATAACTTCTAAGAAGAATATGATAGAGCTCTTTGACTCATCAGTTGGAGCATCAACAGTCCTACAACCTCTTGGAGGCAAGAAGCAAAACACACCAGCCCAAGTTATGGCAGCCCTTATCCCAACAGATGATGGCGAATCGAGAACAGCTTCAGTAATGTCCTATGGATTTAATCCAAAATTATCTGAAGAATCACAATTCCTTGGCGGCTACTATGCAGTAGTTGAATCTATTGCAAAACTTGTGGCAGCAGGTGCACCACTTGAAGGTATTAGACTTTCCTTCCAAGAATTTTATGAAAAGATGGACAACAAGAAGGCATGGTCAAAACCACTTAAGTCACTTCTTGGAGCCCTAAAGGCATCAAGATTCTTTGACGCACCACCAATTGGAGGCAAGGACTCCATGAGTGGAAGCTTCGAAGACATAAATGTTCCACCAACATTAATTTCCTTTGCAGTAAATACTGTTGATTCGAAAAACATCATCAGCCCAGAATTTAAGGGCAAGGGTAAACTTGGACTTATAAGAACAAAGAGAGATGACATTGGAGCCCTTGACCTAGACATGGCAAAAGAAAACTTCCTAAGCCTACAAAAAGAAATTGAGGCAGGAAATGTAATTTCTGCTGCAGCTATAACTCATAAGGGTAGCCTTCCACAAATTTTTGAAATGGCAATAGACAATGTGGGCTTTGACATAAAATTAGATGACCTTTACTCACCACTTTACGGATCCTTTATAGTTGAGTACCTAGAAGACAGGGACTTCATAGAAAAACTTGGTGACTTCACAGAAGATGAAATGATTGTCAATGGAGAAAAATTAGATATAGAAAAACTATCTAAGGCATATCTAACTACAATGGACAAGATCTTCAAGCCACTTGACTCACATAAACTTGAAAAGATTGATCAAGCTAAGGCTCCAAAGAGAAGGATGAAGTCTAAAAAACCAGTTGATGAAGTTAAGGTTGTAATCCCAGCCTTCCCTGGCACAAACTCAGAATACGACACAGCAAGAGCCTTTGAAAGAGCTGGAGCAAAAGCAGAAGTTGTAATCTTTAGGAACAAGGACGACAAGGCCCTTCAAGAATCTATAGAGGAATTGGCAGAAAAAATTTCCAAGGCACAAATTCTTGCAATACCTGGAGGTTTCTCACTAGGAGATGAACCAGGTGGATCTGGTAAATTTATCGCCAATGTAATTAGGTCTGAAAAAGTTAAGAAGGCAATCGAAACACTATTAGATGACAACGACGGACTAATCCTTGGAATTTGTAACGGCTTCCAAGCCCTAGTTAAGACAGGACTTCTTCCTTACGGCAAGATCAAAGACCTTGAAGAAGATGATCCAACTCTAACATACAACACTTGCTCAAGACATATTGCAAGAGTTGTCGACACAGTAGTAATGTCAAACAATTCACCATGGCTTGCTAAACTTGACGAAGGAAAGACTTACAAGGTTCCAATTTCTCACGGAGAAGGAAGATTCATTGCAAGTGAAGAAGCCATAAGGGAAATCTTAGACAAGGAACAAGTTGCGCTTTGCTACGCAGATGCACCAAATGGCTCAGCATTAAATGTTGAAGCACTTATGTCAGAAGACGGAAAAATCCTTGGCAAGATGGGACACAGCGAAAGATTTGTAGAAAATACTTTCAAGAACATCAGAGACATGGAACTTGAAGACATCTTCACAGCAGGAGTAGAATTCTTTAAGGCAGACTAAGTTAGTAAAGCCTAAAGAAAATGAAATATGAAAATTTATAGGGGAGGCTTTTGCTTTCCCTATTTTTTTAAAACGAGGTTGTTATGAAAAAATTTTTATTTGGAATTTTATTTTTGATTTTACTTGTAGGTGGATTTTTTATATACCAATTTGGATCTGATTTTGGACTTAACTTTGGAGGAAAGAAATTAGAGGCCAAGACCTATGGAGAGATAAAAGAGGATTTTGAAAAAGATTCAAAAAATATCTCCATAGAGGATGCCTACCTATTGGCAAAAAATGAAGATGATGAAAAATATTACAGGGCCCTTTATGAGGCTTACAAAAAAGAGGACAAGGACCTGGGCCTCCAGTACCTCTACAATGAATTTGTAATGAATAATAATAAGAAGGTCTATCCTATATTAAAGGAAGAAGCCAAATCTGACGTGACCTTTACAGCAACAGAAACAGGTTATTTAGGAGCAGCAAGAAATTCTTTTTATGATATAGACTATAATGCTCAACCTGAATATTCTTATGACTACTTGTTTGTTCCAAAGTTTTACGATTCAAAAACCAAGGATGAATTTGTTTATGGATTTAAAGCTTTTGAATTTCCTTATGAGCCAATAGACTTTACAGATGATAGTTACAATTGGCCAGAGCTAAAAATTAATTTTATTGATTCAAATGGTGTCAAGCATTTAGGTGGAAGCCCTAATGGATATCAGGCTGGACAAGAAAAAATATTTTTCAAAAATTTTGATGGCAAAACAGTTTTAGCATTATCAATGACAGACTTCGCACCTAAGATGGCTATGGAAGGATTTATTCCACAAATTCAGCAAGTTTATATATACAAGGATTACTCAATGACTTCTACCCTAGTTACTAAGCTTGGAGAGGAAACTGAGTACAGAAGTTGGGGAATAGGAAGTTACAATCTATCTGGAGACGTGGACGAGATTCATTACTACAAGGGTGACAATGAAATTTCAAAGGAAGAATTTGAGAAAAATGTAGTTCCAACAAATAAGCTTATTAATCTTTCTAAGAAAGACAGCAAGTCTTGGATAAAAGTTAAAACATCCAACATGCATGACCTAGATCCTAAGTTGGAACAAAATATTGTAAATAATTTATTCCTATATACTTACAATATTTCGCTTAGTGAAGATGTAAACCTAGCTTATCTAAGGCCCTATTTAAAACACATCTATACAATTGGTAATTCTGATTTCTTGTTGAAATACAAAGAAAATAATGAAAAGATATTTTTTGTAAATATTTATGATTTGGATAAGGATGGTTATCCAGAAATACTTATGAATTACATTTTGTATAGGTATCCTTTTTTCGAATGTCATTCAAAAATAATAGCCTATGATCCTGAGAAAAAATCAACTTATGGCCTATGTGATTTTGTAAATTATGAACTTATGGATACTGGAGGAGCTGAAACAAATAATGGCGGTATATATGAAAAAGATGGACAAAGATATTTTGCACTTTATGCAGAAATAGGTGGAGAAGGTGGATACGAACAGGCTTTTACCCTATATAAAAAGGAAGGGACTAAATTAAAATATATTGATTCCAGTGTAAGACAGGATTCGGGAATCTATCCTTCAAAAAAATCTGGAGATGGATTTAATGAAGATACCATTATATATCCTGATGTAAACTCAAAGGATAAGTATGAGAACTTTTATAATAGTATAATATCTAAAGAAGCTAGGGATAAGATAGTAGATGATTCTTCAATAACCTATTCATATAAACTTAAGAATATCATAGATCCTTTCTATCTAACTGACATTGACGAGATTAAGGACATCTTACTTGCCAATAAGATGTTATCCCTTCCAAGCTACAAGAGGCTTGCCATTGGAGAAAAATATTATCCAAAGGAAGTCATCTTAATCGAAGATGGAAAGACCTATGTCGACATGAGTGTCTTAAAAGACATCAAGGGCCTAAAAGTTAACAAGGATGAGGCCAATATTTTAGAAAAAGATAAGAATAAATACATTGACCTTGAAGACTTGATTGAACTTGACCTAGTGACAAGTGAAAACCAAGACCTAGTAAGACTAAAGGAAAAATTATAAACTCAAGTGGGGCTAGTTTTCTAGTCCCTTTAAAATACAAATTTTTAGGAGTATAATTTAGTAAAATAAAAATTAAAGAGGGGGAGAATATGTTACTTAAAGAGATTTTTGATGAGATAGATAAGAGACAAGATGAGATGGTAAAACACCGTCGCCACATTCACGAGAACCCAGAGCTTTCCTTTGAAGAGGTTGAGACTGCGAAGTATCTTGCCGACTACTACAAGGGCAAGGATGTTGAGGTCACAAAAAATATGGGAGGCAATGGACTTAGAGTTGTCATTGACACAGGTAAGCCTGGCAAGACTATTGCCCTTAGGGCAGACTTTGACGCTTTGCCAATTCAGGAAGAGACAGGGCTTCCCTTTGCATCAAAAAATCCTGGAGTCATGCACGCTTGTGGCCATGATGCTCATACAGGCTACCTCATGGTTTTGGCAGACATCTTGCGAGAAAAGAAAGACCAACTAAGGGGCAAGATTGTGATTATCCACCAACACGCAGAAGAGACACCACCAGGGGGAGCAAAGCAAATGATTGAAGCTGGAGTTCTTGATGGAGTGGACAATGTCTTTGGTATTCACGTAATGTCAGCCGTGGACTACGGAGATGTTCAATACCACAAGGGCAACACTCAAACAGGTAGGTCAAAGTTTTCTATTAAGTTCCAAGGTGTAGGCGGCCACGGATCTATGCCTCACCTAGCAAATGATTCTATAGTTGCAGCTTCACACTTTGTAACAGCAGTTCAGACTATTGTATCAAGAAGGCTGTCTCCCTTTGAAAACGGAGTTGTTACAATTGGATCCTTTGAAGGGGAAGGAAGTTTTAATATAATAAAGGACTCTGTAAGACTAGTAGGAGACATAAGGTCCATGTCAGATGAAACAAGAGAAAAAATTGAAAAAGAAATAGAAAGAATTGCCAAGGGAATTGGCGAAACTTTTGGCATGGAAGTCCAAGTAGAATGCAAAAACGACTACCCAGTCCTCTACAACGACCCAGCCATGACAGACCTTGTAGTAGATGCAATTAAAGAGGCAGATATAAAAGAAGTCAAAAAAATTTACGACGGCGGACCTCAAACAGCATCAGAAGATTTTGCCTACTACGCAAAGGAAAGGCCATCTTGCTTTTATTTCGTTGGAGCAAAAAAAGAAGACGCACCCTATGCAAACCACAATCCAAAATTTGACATAAGAGAAGATGCCATGGTGATTTGTGCAAAGACCATGGCAGCAGTAACAGTGAAGTATTTAATGGAAGACTAATAAAGAGATAGGCCGCAGGTCTATCTTTTTTAATGAATAAAATTTTCTAAAGAGGCAAAAACTCAAGGTATATGATAAAATTGTCTTGAGGTTGATATTATGAAAGAGCTTAATTTTTCCTATGACAGGAAGATTGAAAATGAAAAAATAAATATAAAATGTTACGCCTATTATGTAGGTGCCTTTAATTATAATTGGCACGAAGACGTTGAGTGCTTAGTGGTAATAAATGGGAGCCTTGAGGCCTGCGTCAATGGAAAAATTTATAAACTCTCAAAAGATGACATAATTTTCTTTAATAGCAATGAGGGTCACGCAACTCTTGCTAAGGAGAGAGAAACTATTGCCCTTGTCTTTCACTTTAGTCCCAAAATCTTAAATGCCTTCGGGAAAAATAGAGATAGGTATTTTTGGCAGGGAGCAACAGATAACTTGACAAGAAACAGTGACTATGCAAGGGAAATTAGAAAATCTATTGTAAACATCATCTCTTCCTTTGAAGATGATTCTTTGGAAAAGACCATGATGAGGTCTCTTGCAAGTGATGAAATTGTATTAAATTCCTTGTTGTACTTTGCAGAGAAAGAAGTAAGAAGCAAGAGTGAAAAGTTTGGGGCAGACAGCGATGAAGCTATGAGGAAGATAATAAAGTACCTAGACGAGAATTACAGGGAGAAAATTAGTCTTCAGGACTTGGCTGACCTTGTTGGCTACCATCCAAACTACACTTCTGAAATTGTTTCAAAGAATCTTGGGATTTCTTTTACAGAATACTTGCAGAGGAAGAGACTTTCAAATGCAACAAAGGACCTCAAGCAAAGTGAGAAAAAAATTTCTGATATAGCCTTTGATCATGGATTTTCTAATGTTAGGAGCTTTAACAATGCCTTTAGAGAAAGCTTTGGCAGGTCACCCTCTGAATACAGGGAAAGTTTGGACAAGGAAACTCTTGAGATAGATGCCCAGTTTAAAAAAGTCTTCTTAAGCGAAGACAATCCACATTGGTTGAGGGCAAAAAGAGACTGGTCCATGCCAAGAGAAAATAAGGAAGAGGACAAGATAAAGTTAAGGACTCAAGACATTGAGAGAGAAGTTTACGAGAGAATAATTAAAAACTTAGAAGAGGAAATGAAAAATTTATAAAATTAGAAGCTTCGGTTATGCCGAAGTTTTTTATTTGAAATTAAAAAATATAAATTTTCAAATCTTAAAATTTTACCTATCAAAAATTTAAGATAGGTTTTTTTATTAAAAATATAAAGAAGGGGTAATTTATGGGATAAAATAGGACTAAAGATGTAAAATCTTAAGATTAAATGGAAAAGCTTTTCTTAAAAATTTTTAAAAATTTAAAAATTTTTGTTTTCATGACAAAATTTTTACTTAAGATAGGGATAGATTAGCTAGAATGCCTTCCATATAATGGAATCAACAAAGTTTAAGGAGGCTATTATGAATACGCAAACAATTACACTTGGATTTTTACTTTTTGCAATAGTTATGTTTGCATGGGAAAAAATTCCACTATGGGTTACTGCTATGATCGTTGCAGTGGGCCTAACACTAACAAATATACTAGAAGCTAAGGATGCCTTTGCTGGTTTCACTGACTCAAATGTACTCCTATTTATGGCCATGTTTATCATTGGAGCTGCCTTCTTCGAAACAGGAATGGCACAAAGAGTTGGTGGACTTGTTACAAAGTTTGCCAAAACTGAAAGGCAACTTATCGCTGCAGTTATGATTATAACTGGTTTGATGTCGGGGATTTTATCAAACACAGGAACAGCTGCAGTTTTAATTCCAGTTTTAATTGGGATTTCTCAATCAACAAAGTTCCCAAAATCAAAAATTTTGCTGCCACTTGTTTTTGCAGCAGCTATGGGTGGAAATTTGAGTTTAATTGGAGCACCAGGTAACATGATCGCCCAATCAGGACTTGAAACTATTGGAGAGTCCTTTGGATTTTTCGAGTATGCGAAGATTGGACTACCTATTTTGATTGTTGGAATAATATTTTTCGTGACAATTGGATTTAAACTTCTTCCTGACAATGCAGCTAATGAAGATGCAGATTCAATTTACTCACAAGAAAAATCCTACGATGACATTCCTGAATGGAAGGGATGGGTTTCACTTATAGTTTTAATTTTCACTGTACTTGCCATGGTATTTGAAAAGAAAATAGGAATAAAACTTTTTGTTTCAGCTTGGATTGGAGCCCTAGTTCTTGTAGTTACAAGAGTTATTTCATCATCAGATGCTATAAAGTCAATTGACATGAACACAATTCTCTTATATGTTGGATCACTTGCACTTGCATCAGCCTTAAAGGAAACAGGCACAGGTGACTTAATTGCCAACACAATTGTGTCAAAGTTAGGAGATAATCCTTCTCCAACAGCACTTATGATTATAATTTTTATAATCTGCGCAACACTTACAAACTTTATGTCAAACACAGCGACTACTGCCCTTATGGTTCCAATTTCAATTTCCATATCACAGGCAATTGGTGCAGACCCAAGAGCAGTCCTAATGGCAACAGTAATTGGTGGATCCATGGCTTACGCAACGCCAATAGGAATGCCAGCTAACACAATGGTTTATAACATTGGGGGATATAAGTTTAACGATTATGTAAAGGCAGGCTTGCCACTTATTATAGTTTGTGGAATATTTGCCCTAATCCTACTACCAATATTCTTCCCTTTCTTCCCAAATTAAAAGGAGTATAAAATGAACAAAGAAAATTTAGAAAAGAAATTAATAGACGAAATGTCAGCTTTTGTTGGATTAGTTAGTATGAAACTTCCAAAGGATGTTGAAGACAAACTTGAAGAGCTTTCAAAGAAGGAAACTAGTCCACTAGCAAAAACTATTTACGAAACAATGAAAAAGAACCAAGAACTTGCTTGGGAAATGAAGAGACCTTCTTGCCAAGACACTGGAGTCCTACAATTCTTCTGTGAAGTTGGAGAAGATTTCCCACTAAGAGGAAACTTAGAAGAACTTCTAAGAGAAGCAACTTACAAGGCAACTATGGAAACTCCACTAAGACACAACAGTGTTGAAACTTTTGAAGAGTACAACACAGGAAAAAACATTGGTAAGGGAACACCAACAGTATTTACAAAAACTGTTCCAGGTTCATCAGCAAAAATTTACACTTACATGGCAGGAGGTGGCTGTTCACTTCCAGGAGCAGGAGTAACTCTTATGCCAGGTGAAGGCTACGAAGCGGTTGTAAAATTCATTCTTGATAGGATGACTTCCTATGGACTTAATGCCTGCCCACCACTTTTAGTTGGGGTTGGTATTGGAACATCAATCGAAACTGCAGCAGTAAACTCTAAGCTTGCCCTTATGAAAAAAGTTGGAGAAGAAAACGAAGACGAAAGAGCTAGAGACCTAGAGAAAAGATTAGAAGAAGGAATTAATAAAATAGGAATTGGACCTCAAGGTTTTGGAGGAGAAAATTCTGTAATGGGCGTTAACATTGTAAACACAGCTAGACATCCAAGTGTACTATCTGTTGCACTTAATGTTGGATGTTGGTCACATAGAAGAGGCCTAATTGTACTTGATGAAGAAATGAATTATGAAATACTAAGTCATGAGGGGATAGAACTATGAGTAAGAAAATTTTAACAACACCTATATCAGCTGAAGATATAAAAGACTTAAAGATTGGAGATATTGTTTATTTAACAGGAAGAATGGTAACTTGTCGTGACGTTGCCCACAGGAGGGTAATAGAAGAAGGACTTGAACTTCCAGTTGATGTAAAGGACAAGGCAATCCTACACGCAGGTCCAATTATTGCTGAAAAAGATGGCAAGTACGAAATGATTTCTGTTGGACCTACAACTTCCATGAGGATGGAAAAGTTTGAAGAAGAGTTTATAGATAAAACTGGCGTGAGAATAATAATTGGAAAGGGTGGCATGGGCGAAGGAACTGCTCGTGGTTGTAAGAAAAACAAGGCCCTTCACCTAGTTATCCCAGCAGGTAACGCTGTGTGGGCAGCTACAAGAGTAAAAGAAATTGTAGATGCACAGTGGAAGGACCTTGGGATGCCAGAAACACTTTGGGTATGTGATGTTGAAGAATTTGGTCCCCTAATTGTTTCTATAGACAGTGAAGGAAACAATATCTTTGAACAAAACAAGGTCATCTATAATGAGAGAAAAGAAGAAGTCTACAAGGACATAATAAATCACGTTCACTATATCAAATAAGAAAAATACAATAGAAAAACCAAAACAAAGAAAGAGATAGACACTGTGTCTATCTTTTTCTATTTGTAGACTTATGAATTTTGTTAAGTTTAGGTTAAATTTATAGAATCTCCGCCACTAATAAAAGTTTTATATTATAATAATAAATGCAAAAGAGTTTTTCTTATTTTATAAAGGAGGATGTTATGGATCCTGTTAAGAGAATTAGTGAGATGGAAAAGATTTTAAATGATCACAATGATTTGATTGAAGAACTAAGAGCTGCAATTGAAAAGTTTGCTGACCACCAAGAAGAATATATGAAGCTTAGCAATTATTACAGCTCTCAAGAATATTTTGATGACCTAGAAAGGTATGACAAGGGCGAGCTACCAGAAGACCTTGCTTGTGGAGTCCTTTCTGAAGATGCAGTCTTTGACCTCTTTGGTGAAAACTTTAATGTCGCCATTGAAATGCTTGAGCTTGCAACTGATGTAATTAAATACCGTTAAAAAAAACAAGCCGTAGGTTTTTTCTCCTACGGCTTGTTTTTTTAATTAAAGTTATTGCTTATAAATTCTCTTATGGCACTGTTTATAAAACTTAGGACTATTGATGCCCAAAAGGCTGTCCCAAAGCTTCCAATGTGGGCTGTGGACACCAAGCTAAAGGCAATGTTAAGGACCACTGCGTTAACAACTAGTGAGAATAGGCCCAGTGTTAAAAGTGTAATTGGGAAGGACAAAAACTTTAGGATTGGTTTTATTGTAAGGTTAACCAGTGAAAAAATTATTGCCATTGCCACAAAGGCACTTGCTTTTTCAAAATATACATTGTTAAACATTAGGTCTAGTAGGTAAAATGACAAGGCATTTGCCACTAGAGCGCCAAGTATTTTCTTCATGTCTTCCTCCTTTATGTATTGCGTAGTCTTATTATACCATAGATAGGACTTTTATAAATTAAAATCTTAAAAAGAAAAATCGCAGACTAAGCTGCGACTTTTTTATCTCTTATTCCATGCTGTAATTTTATCTAAATATGGTTTAAGTTCTTTTACATCTTCTGGATTAAATACAGGATCTTTTCCTTCTTTAAGTTGTTTCATATAGTCATTATAAACACCAACAGAGATCTTTCCTAAAAATATTAATACAACTAAGTTGATTACTGCCATAATACCCATGAATACGTCCCCTGTGTTCCAAACGATTGAGAAGTCTCCAACGCAACCAAGAATTACAGCTATAAGGACAATTACCCTGTAGATATTAAGGGCATTTTTACCAAAGTTTAGCTTTAAGATGTTATTTTCTCCGTAGTAATAGTTACCAACAATTGAAGAGAAGGCAAACATTAATACACAGAATGTTAGGAAGTAATTTGACCAAGAGCCAACTTCATTTGCAAGGGCTGCTTGTGTGATTTCTAATCCTTTTAAGTCTGATGCATAAATTCCTTCGCCAGATAAGATTACAACGAAAGCTGTTGCTGAACAAACAAGGATTGTGTCTAGATAAACTCCAAGTGCTTGGATGAGACCTTGTTTTGCAGGGTGAGAAACATCTGCTACTGCTGATGCATTTGGTACTGCACCCATTCCAGCTTCATTGGAGAAAAGTCCACGTCTAATACCATTTAGGATTGCTGTTCCAAATAAGCCGCCAAAGCCTGCTTTAAGAGAGAAGGCTCCTTCAAATATTAGACCAAACATGTGTGGTATAAGAGCAATGTTTTTTATTACTATGAAAAGTACAACTGCCATATAGATAATTGCCATGAAAGGTACAAGTAAACTTGTTACATCAGCAATTCTTCTTAGTCCACCAAAGATAATTAATCCAGCTAGGATTATTAGTACAAATGCAACTATTTTTTTGTCAAGACCAAAAGAAGAGTTAAATCCAGCTGCGATTGTATTAGCTTGCATTGCGTTAAAGTTAATACCATAAACTACTGCTATTACAACGGAGAATAAGGCAGCAAGCTTTGGTTTACCAAGAGCCTTTTCCATGTAAAAAGCAGGACCACCCTTGAAAGTTCCATCAGGGTTTCTTTCTTTAAATACTTGACCAAGAGTATTTTCTACAAAGGATGATGCTCCACCAATAAGAGCTGTTACCCACATCCAAAATACTGCGCCAGGACCACCAATAGATACGGCTGCGGCAACACCAACGATATTACCAGTACCAATATGTGATGCGGCTGAAATTGTGAAAGCCTTAAAAGGGGAAATAGAGTTTTTATCCTCAGCTGGCTTAGAAATTAGCTTTATTGCATGTCCAATATTTGTTATTTGACCACCCTTGATTTTAAAAGTATAGAAAATTCCAATTCCAAGTAGTAGTGGTATAAGCAGGTATGTATAAATAGTGTCACTCAAAAGACCAGTGGTCATTGAGAAGGCATCAGCATACATTTTCTGCCCAAGTAAATTTCCTATGTCGTGAATAGTTTGAATTATAGTTCCCATAATTACTCCTTATAAAAATATGTTTAAATTTAGATCGTTTGACAAGATTTTCAAAAGGTTCTTGCCACGTATTGAGTTTCCTGAAGCATCAAGTCTTGGCGAATAAGTGCAAATTCCACATTTGCCAGGTACGATGCCAAGTATTGCTCCGCTGACCCCACTCTTTGATGGAATTCCCACGTTTAAAAGAAATTCTCCACTTTCTTCGTACATACCGCAGGATGCCATTTGTGCAAGGACAATTTTAACGGTTTCTTTTGAAACCATTTCGTCGCCTGTTACAAGATCAGAACCACCATTAGCTAGAACTGCTCCAAGGTGAGCAAGTTCACTTGCATTAATTCCTATAGAACAATTTCTTATATATAGGTCTAGAACTTCATCGGCGTTTAAAGAAAAGATTTTTTTGCTTCGAAGGTAATAGGCAATTGATTTGTTGACATCAGTAGTTTCCATTTCAGATGTGTAAACTTCTTTTAAGAAGCTTATCTTTTCGCTGTCTGATAATTTCTTTACCAAGTTCAAAACTCTTTGGAATTTTTCGTCCACATCCTTACCAACGATTAAAGATGCAGTTGTTATTGCACCTGCATTTATCAAGGGATTAGAGGGCTTGTCATCAATTGGTATTAAAGAGTTAAACTTGTATTTAGTTGGTTCAGTTCCAACTTTTTCAAATACATCTTGTATAGTATTATCATTTAAAGCCATTATAAGTGAGATAACTTTTGAAATGGATTGCATAGAGAAAACAGTGTCTATATCACCAAAGTTGTAAACATCTCCTGTCGTAGTTACAATGGATAAGGCAAAGCCATTTGGATCAACATTGGCAAGTTCTGGTATGTAAGTTGCTAGCTCGCCTTCTCCAATAAATCTTTCACTTTTCTTTATGGATTTTTCAATTTTTTTAACTATTTCTTCTCGTTTTAAAAACATAATTCACCTCCTATTTATGAACTCGGAAAAATATTATAGCATGAAAAAGAAACCGATTGCAATATTTTTTTATTTGATAATTTGTAAAATTAAATACGACAAAAATAAATAATAAAAACTACAGAATTAAAATAATTTGTGATAATATGGGTTTATAAAACATACAAGGAGATGATTTAATGAGAAAGTACAGTTACGGATCTATTCTATTAATACTCATAGTCAATGCAATAATTGCTGGAATCTTGCAAAATATTGCTGACGGTAACTTGTCATTTTTAAGTGCCTTTGTAGCCTTTATTTTTGACTACATAATTTGCAGGGGACTTCTTTATAATAGGGAAGGAAGTTTTTCTGATTATTTTAGGGGAGTAAAAACCATGACAGGCAAGGTATTTTTGATGAATATCTTGGTGGGAGCAATAACTATACTCCTAGAGACCCTTGCCACACTTGGATCAGGTGCAGGATTTTTATTCTTTACTGAATATGCAGTCAACAACCCTAAAGTTTTTATTAGCTTAATCGTCCTATTTGCCTTAGTAATGGTTTTTACATCTCTTCTTTTTGCTTACTTGAATTTCTTCATGGCAGATGAGAGATACAGGGACCTGACCTTTTTTGACAGCCTTAAGCTTATAATAAAGGCGGGTATAAAATTATTTTCAGAAAGCTTTATGGCAGGTCTTAGGGCCTATAAGATTACTTTGCTTACTGGAGTCATTGCACTTGTCACAGCAATTCTATCTATTAAAGCACCTGCAGCAGCAATATTAGCAATTATATTTGGAGTAATTGCAGTTATATCCCTCTTCTTCTGTACACCACCCTTCCGTGCAAGCCTATCTGACATCTACCTTGATAGGTCAGAAGAAATTTACAATGAAGTCATAGGAAATAAAAATTAAAAAAGTCAATTCAAAGGCTTATTGAATTAGGGATTTTAGAAAACTGATTTAGGGAGTCTTTAAGTAGAAAAAGCCTATGAGTTTAAATTCATAGGTTTTTTTATTTGGGACTATTGTTGATATTGGGAATATTATTAAGTGATAGATAGGCACAGCTTGATCGAATTGTGAATGCCCAAGAGAGACCTTAAATGTCTTATATATTTTCTAGGCACACCAAAAATTCACACACTTTTATAAAATATAGAAAGGAGGAACTTATGCCATTTGAAATAGTGAGAAACAACATAGTAAATATAAAAGCAGATGCAATTGTAAATACGGCAAACCCTAAGCCCATAGTAGGTGGTGGAGTAGATAGTGAGATCCACAAAGGTGCAGGGCCAGACCTTCTCATTGCAAGAAAGAAGATTGGCGACATAGCCTTTGGCAAAGCCTTTATTACGCCTGCATATAATTTAAAGGCAAAATATGTAATCCACACTTCAACTCCATCCTGGGAAGGTGGATATAAGGGGGAAGGAGAAATACTTTCAGCCTGCATTAAAAACTCTTTAAACTTGGCAAAAGAAAAGGGCTGCGACTCCATAGCCATGCCTTTGATTGGAACAGGAACCTGTGGATACCCAAATGACTTGGCACTTCAAATTGTCATTAAAGAAGTGAGCGAATTTTTATTAAAAAATGAAATGCACATCTACCTTGCAGTCTTTTCAAAGGACGCCTTTTCATTGTCAAAAAAACTATTTCAGTCGGTAAAAGAATATATTTCAGAAAACTACGTGGGAGAAAAAATAAATGAAGAATACATAGGCTCATTTTACCGAAGCTATAATTTAGAGGCTAAAAAAATAGCACCCCTTATACAAGACAGTGAAAGTATAGAGGACATTTTAAAAAATTTAGACGAAGGATTCTCTAAGACCTTATTAAGACTCATAGACAAGTCCGGCAAGACAGATCCTGAAGTTTATAAAAAAGCAAATATTGACAGAAAGCTTTTTTCCAAAATCAAAAACAATCCAGACTATCGCCCCTCAAAGACCACAGCAATAGCCTTTGCCTTGGCATTGGAACTGAATAAGGATGAGATGGAAGATTTAATAGGAAGAGCAGGCTATGCCCTCACAAGAAGCAGCAAGTTTGATGTAATAATTGAGTATTTTATCGAAAGAAAAAATTACAACATCTTTGAAATAAATGAAGCCTTATTTGCTTTTGACCAACCTTTAATTGGAGGATAAATGTCGCCTTAGAAGAGACCTAAATTTCTTCTTGATTTTTTACAATATAGTAAAAGAAAGAGGGGATAAAAATGATAGAACTTGTATTTATATTAGATAAGAGTGGCTCAATGGAAGGCTTGGAAAAGGACACAATAGGTGGATTTAACTCCATGATCGAAAGGCAAAAAAAAGAAGCAGGAGAAGCCTATGTCTCCACAATATTATTTAACGAAGAAAGTAAAGTGATACACGACAGAGTGTCCATAAAAGACCTACCAAGGTTGACAGAGGAAGAATACTATGTAGAAGGCTGCACCGCACTACTTGATGCAGTGGGAGGAGCCATAAAACACATAGGAAACATTCACAAGTATGCTCGCAAAGAAGATGTGCCAGATAAGACATTATTTGTAATCACCACGGACGGCATGGAAAATGCCAGTAGAAGCTACGGTTACAGAGAGATAAAAAGACTAATCACCAATCAAAGAGAGAAATATGGCTGGGAATTTATCTTCTTAGGCGCAAACATAGACGCAGAAGGTGAAGGAGAAAAATTTGGCATAAGAAGAGAAATGGCGGTAAAGTATCACAGCGACGAAGAAGGCACAGAACTAAACTACAGAGTTCTAGGCGATGCCATATCTTATGTAAGAAGAAACAAAGGAAGAGTCGACAAACACTGGAAGGACGAAATTACAGAAGATTACGAAAATAGAAAGGGCAAAAGATAAAAATAATTAAAGACCTGCTTTTTTATTGGGGAATTTGTTAAAGGGGATAGACGCAAGTATTTAGGCTTGCATCTATCCCCTTTAATATAAAATAGAAATTTAAATTAGGCTTAATCTACTTCCTTTTAGTCCTAAATTAGCACCTATCTAACTTTTTCCCCTTCCCTCACAGGTTATAGCTTATATAAGTCTTCTTATAATTAGGCTATAATTTTTAATGTTTCAATAAGTTTGTCCACGTCTTCAAAGCTGTTGAAGGTGGAGAGGGACACTCGCACCATGCCTCTTTTATCTGTGCCCATGGCCTTGTGAAAGAGAGGGGCGCAGTGAAGTTTTGCCCTCGTGGCGATCTCTCCCTTTTGCCAAAGTAGGTCAGCCACTTCTTCTGAAGCATAGTCCTTGTAGTTAAAGGACACAATTGGTCCGTGAGGATAGTGGTGGTCTCCATAAAGCCTTATGCCTTCCAAAGACTTCAAGGACTTGTAAAGGTAGGATGAAAGTTCAAACAGGTCCTTTGAAATTTTATCAATGCCTAGTGACTTTACATACCTTACTCCAGTCAAAAGTCCCAAGTTGGAATGGACATTTATGGTGCCGTATTCAAATATATCAGGCATAAATGGGCTTTGGTGCTCGTCATTTGAATTTCCACCGCCACCTGAGAAGACTTCTTCAAATTTTATATCTCCTTTTAGGGCAATACCTCCCGTGCCCTCCGGTCCGTAAAGCGACTTGTGCCCCGTGAAGCAAAGAATGGTGCGGTCAAAGTCTTTTAAATTTAAGTCCATGCTGCCTGCAGCTTGTGCTCCATCTATGATTAAAATAAGTCCATGTTTTTTACAAAAGTCTGCCGCAGTTTTTAAGTTGGTGATTTGTCCCGACACATTTGACATTGCTGTAAGACACACTGCCTTTGTGTTTTTTTGGAGGAGTTTATTTAGGTAGCTTAAGTCGATTTTATCTCCTGCTAGAGGCAGGTAGGACACTTCTACTCCTTTAAGTTTTAAGTGATTTAAGGGACGAAGGACGGAGTTGTGGTCTGCCATTGAAGTAATTATGTGATCTTTTTCGTGTAAAAGCGAATTTAAAACCAAGTTGAGGGCAGTAGTGACATTTGCACAGAGGGACACCTTCAGTGCCTCCACACCAAAAAGTTCTCCCAAGTCTTCTCGCAAATCGTAAAGGGCTCTTAAAGAATTTAAAGACATTTCATAGGATCCTCTGTTGGGATTTGCGAAATTGCGAGAGTTAATCCCTTCCATTACGGCTATGCCTACTGATTCAGGCTTTATTAAAGTTGTTGATGCATTGTCTAAGTAAATCATTTAAGATCGTAAATCCCTTCTATATTTTCTCTACCTAAAATTTTCAAAACGTCCTCCAAGTTTTCTCCCACTTTAAGACCGAAGCCGCAATCAGATGTGATCCAAGATGGGAGAGTGATAAGGCGGGTCCTTAAGTCCTTAGTCTTTTTCTCCGCTTCCATGGCATAGTTTACCGACCTAAAGGTTAAAAGTTTGTAACTCAACAGGGCTTCACTGTCCTGTAATGTATTTGTAGATCCACAATCTTGTCCATATTTGTCACTTGTCCCACTTTAAGCTCTTCCTTTAAGTTGTAGTTGCCTAAGCAAAGGCCGCAGGAGAGTACAGTTGTACCCTTTGATTCCAACTTTTTAAGGTCAGCTACGGTGTTTTCATTTATGGTTGAAAGCCTTACTCCGTGATTATAAAGGACTACATATGTGGGAACTTGGTCTTTTTCTGAAAGAGAGTAGACAAATCCTTCCAAAAGTTTTTTGGAAAATTCTTCATCGCCTATGCCAAGTTCATCTGATGAAAAGACTACAATAAATTCTTCCTTGTTGTAGTCTTGTTCAAGCTTTTTGTCCATATTTTTTTTAAATTTTACCTTGTAGACCTTGTCTTCCTTATCCACCTCTGTGTCGTAGCCCAATTGGTCAGCCATCTTGGATAGATTTTCAGTTGCGATTTCATTGTCTACAAGGACTGCAAATTCCTTAGGGTTTTCTTCTTTAATTAACTTTTTCGCAAGTATTACAGGTCTTGGGCAAAGAAGTCCAAGTGCATCGATTTCTTTCATTTTTTACCTCACTATTATTTTTTTATCTTGAGGGGGAATTATTTCTCCCACAATTGCTGCGGGAATTCCTGCAGCTTTTAATTCTTCCAAAGCTTTTTCTTCGTCTTCAGCAAGTGCTGCCAAAAGTCCACCTGATGTTTGGGGATCGAAAAGGACTTCTTCCAAGGCGAAGTCCTGGATTTCAAAGTCAACCAAGTCGGCGTAAGACTTTCTGTTGCGCTGGCCTCCTGCAGTAAAGAGAAATTCTTCTGCAGCCTCCTTGGCACCGGGAAGTATTTTTAAATTATTTGAATAAATTACAGCAGTGTCTGAGACCATTTCACTTAAGTGACCTATAAGACCGAAGCCTGTCACATCGGTCATGGCATTTACTTTGTACTTTTTAAGTATTTCGCAGGCGTATTTGTTTAAAGTCCTCATGGATTCCACTGCGCTTTTAAAGTACTTATCCTCACATTCACCCACAGTTCTTGCAGATGAGAGTAGGGACACGCCCAAGGGCTTTGTAAGTATTAATTTGTCGCCCACTCTTGAAGAGTTGTTGCTGTAAATTTTTTGGGGATTTAAAATTCCCATGACACAAAGTCCATATTTTATTCTTGGGTCGTGAATAGAATGACCGCCCACCAAGCTACACTGGGCCTCTTTAAGTTTTGCAGCTCCACCCTTTAATATTTCTTCCAAAATACTTCTGTCTTCCTCTTCTGGAAAGCAGACTAAGTTAAGTGCTGCCACAGGCTCGCCACCCATGGCATAAATATCTGAAAGGGCATTTGCCGCCGCAATTTCTCCAAAGGCAAAGGGGTCTTCTACCATTGGAGGAAAGAAGTCACAGGTAAGTGCCACTGCTATATCGTCACTTAATTTTATAATGGCAGCATCGTCATTTTTTGCAAAGCCTTCCAAGACTTCTTTTCTCTTAAATACTTCCAATATGTCTAAAGTTGCTTTTAAAGAGGAGGCTGAAATTTTTGCATTACAACCTCCGCATACTTGAAGCTTCATCGTTTCACCTCTATACTCACTATAACACTTTAAAAAATTTTTTAAAACAACTATAATAAAGCTATGTTTAAAGCAACAGATTATGAAGAAATTTTAAAATTTAAAAATCCTCTCTTTATTGACTTGCGAAGTGAAGGAGAGTTTGAGGAAGGGACAATTTTAGGAGCAATATCCATGCCCCTACTTTCAAATGAGGAGAGAAAAATTGTAGGCACTCTCTATGTGTCAGGAGATATAAAGGGAGCAAAGGAAAAAGGTGTGGAGTTCTTTGCACCTAAGCTTACGGATTACTATAGGCGCATTTCCCAAATGGAAGAAGACCATGAAGTTGTCCTCTTTTGTTCTAGGGGAGGTTTTCGTTCTACTGCACTTTTTAATCTCTTAAAGACCTTGGGACACAAGGTCTACAAGTTAGATCACGGATACAAGTCATATAGAAAATATGTCCTTAACTTTATGGAGACTCTTAAGGATTACAAGTATGTGGTTCTTAAAGGATATACTGGCTGTGGCAAGACGGAAATTTTAAAAGAGCTAAGGAAGCGAGGGGAGAATGTCCTTGACCTTGAAGGACTTGCAAGACACAGAGGATCCCTCTTTGGGGGAGTAGGCATGGGCTTGCAGCCTTCTCAAAAGACCTTTGAGTCGGAGCTTATGGAAAGCTTTAAAAGTTTTAAACAAGGTCCGGTCTTTGTAGAAGGAGAGTCCTCACGTATAGGAAGCATAAATCTTCCTGGGGAACTTATAAAGGCTATGGCGCAGACTGATAAAGTTTTTTTAATTGAGGACACAATTGAAAGAAGAACAGAGCGAATTAAGTCCGACTATTTAAGTGACTATGGACTGGAGAAAAAAGAAGAGCTTATCTCGGCATTTGAAAATTTAAGGAGATATATAAGTGCAAAGAGATACGAAAATTATTTGAAGTTGCTGGATGAAGAAAACTTCGATCTTATAATTAAAGACTTGATAATAAAATACTATGACGCCAATTACTCTATAAATAAGGGGGAAATTTTTTATAAAGTTTTTAATGAAGATATTAAAAAATCCTGTGACACAATACTTAATATCCTAAAATAAAAGCCCCTAAGGGGGCTTTTTTCATATCATTAATATTGGCTTATGTCCTCAACTGTTTCCAAGGTGCCCATATAAGCACCAGCTTCATCATAAACTGCAAGGTACTTAACTAGGATTTTCTTTCCCTTAATATCTCTACACACAACTAGACGATCTCTCTTCTTGCTTTTGAAATCATCAAGCAAGGACTTTACCATTGGGACAACTTTTGGTGGATGACAAGAAGCTACATCTCTATTTAAACATGACTTAGGTCTAGGGAAAATTTTGTCCTTACCCTCAGAATAATATCTTACAAAGTCATCCTTATCTATAAAGGTTAGTTCGGCATCAAGGGTCCTAAAAATTTGAAGGGCTTCCTTTATCTTTAAGCTTCCAGTTTCGAATTCAAGGCTTCCACAGGAAACTTCTTCTTTTGGTAGGATTTCTTTAGGCGTGTAGTCCTTCCAAAGTGGGATATCATCAAGAAGGTCTAGTCCATATTCTTCAAAGTCGCCATAGATCTTATTCCACTCTTCCTCTGTGAAGTTTTCTTTTAAAAGGGGGAAGAGGATATTTTCTTCCTTATATATCATTTCATAGACCCTATCTAAAAGTTTATTTAAGCTTTCCTCATCATAAGAATTTGTCTTTACAATGCGTGATAGGTCACTTCTTATTTCATCATCAACAGCCCACATAACATCGCTGGGACCACTAACATTGTATTTTGTTTTCAAAAGGGGATAAATAAGTCCAGCCTTTTTCCCATAGTGAGAATTTATTTTCAAAAGATCTCTTATCTTAGCTAACTTGTCCTCGCTATTTTTAACATCGTCAGCCAAAAATTTAATTTTTTTATTTTCTAAGCTTAAAATATTTAGGGGATGACCTGGGATTTTTTCTAAATCCTTTTGACTCTCATCTACAATATTACTTTCGTGGAAAAGTGCAGAGTGGATGTCGCAAAGTTTTTGGACCTTTTCTAGGGGAAGGCCACTCATAATTAGTTCTTGTTCAGCATGGACAATTTCCTTTGAAGATACATCCTTAAAATTTTTTACAAAATCACTTCTAACAGCTTCCAAGTCTTCGCCCTTGGAAAGTCTTTCGATATAAGATTTTAAAAGTTCAAGCCTATCCTTATCTTCCTTGGCATCATCATTAACAATTTCTTCATCAACTAGATTAAAGCCTTCTTCTCTTAACTTCTCTTTGATTAAATCCAAGTCTATATTTTTTATCTTGGCTCCTTTTTTTATCGAAACCATTTTTCCCACAGTAGAAAGGGCTAGGGGATTTGTAATTTCAGTAAAACCTAAATCCTTTAAAATGTTTTTTAAATTTGGAAATTTCTCAATGAGATTTGCTACTGGTTCGTCTACGTTTATATTCTTCATACTTCCTCCTAAAATTCTTAAGGACATTTTAATACTTTTTATAAAAAATTATTAAAATTACTCATATAAATTACAAAAATTTTCCCACTTGAGATAGTGGAATTTTTTATTAGCTTGAAAAACCAAATAAAAAAGAGACTCTGTCGAGCCTCTAGACTTTATTTAGCTTCTAAAACCAAAGCTCCTATTAACTTGTAGACAGCTACAAGGCAGATATAGATAAAGATGCTTAAGAAGGGGTCCTTTGTGTAAGTAACAAGTCCCAATCCAAGAAGTATGCTTATTAAACTCCCTAAAAATTTTTTATTTTTCATGCTTATCCTCCTTATAAAATTTTTATGTACTTAATAAAATATTTCTTATCAATTATTATATACCACAAAAAAAGGATTTTAAAGGATAAACCTTTAATTTACTAAAGAATATTAAAAATTTGTAAAATTTCCTCCTTTGAAAATAATTTTTACAATTAAATGTTATCATAGACAAAGGGAGGATTTATGTTAATTAATTTTTTTCACGGGATGGTCATGGCAATAGCCGACTCTGTACCTGGAGTCAGCGGGGGCACCCTTGCCTTCATCCTAGGTTTTTATGATAAATTTATAGACAGCTTGCACGAATTTTTTGGAAGCCAAGGAGAAAAGAGGAGGCAGGCCTTTAAGTATCTCTTTAATCTTGGTCTAGGTTGGCTCTTTGGACTCCTATTGAGTATTTTTTTCCTATCAGAACTTTTTCAAAGGGAGATTTACTTCATGACCTCAGTCTTTCTTGGTCTAACCCTTATGTCCCTTCCCTTTTTAATTTCTACTGAGATAAAAATTTTAAGGGAAAACAAGGAAGATTTTTATTTTATCTTTCTCGGACTTCTTATCGTTGTAGTCTTAGTAATCTTTAGGGGGAAGTCAAAATTCATTGGGGATTTTGACCTAATTAATCCCAATGTCTTTGACTATATCTATCTCTTCCTAGCAGGTGGCCTTGCCATCTCTGCCATGGTCTTGCCAGGAATATCTGGCTCATCAATACTTCTCATAGCAGGAGTCTACATACCTGTAGTTGAAGCCTTGGGCGAAGTCATGAGGTTTAACTTTGACAAGCTCATGCCACTTATAGTTATGACCCTTGGGGTCCTCTTTGGAATTTTTATGTCCATAAGGATTATAAGACAGAGGATGAGGAATAATCGAGGCAAGATGATGTATCTTATACTTGGCATGATCATAGGGTCCCTTTATGCCATTGTCATGGGGCCAACGACTTTTGGTGGAAACCCTCCACTAAACTTATATAATTTTTCAATCCCTGGATTTATTTTGGGAATTTTCATCCTATTTATTTTAGAAATTATTAGGATATTAAGACTTAAAGAAGAAAAGAAGACTGGTCATTAATCAGTCTTCTTTATTTTTTTCCGCGAGTTCTATTAAGTTGTCATTAGACATTAAGTTCTTGCAGTAGTCAATACATATCTTGGCCCAGTCTGATTCCTTCCTTGCCTGGTCAAGGGGAAGGGGCTTTCTCGTCTTCCTATCAATCAGCCTAGAGTTTTCAAAAACGCCGTCGCGAGAATATTCAAAGACCTTGTCTGATGTGATAAAGGAACCCTTCAAGAGGTAGGTTTGTGGATATACTGCGTTGTCTTCCACTTCCTTGCCCCAGCCAAGTAGGTCGATCCCAAAAGTAGGAATTTCTTTTCTGTCCCAACCCATTAGGTTTAGGATAGTTGGATAGAGGTCAACTTGTGAACCCACATTGTGTCTTGTAATATTTTTATTAAATCCAGGGATATGGATGAGGAGGGGGATATTCATCATGTCGTCGTAATAGATTTCTCGTCCCAACCAGCCTTCCATGGACTCCTTGTTTTTTGTATTGTTAAGGGTGTAGGCGTGGTGGTCGCCGTAAATTACTATGATAGTCTTATCCAAGATGCCAGATTTTTCTAGCTTGTCAAAAAATTCTTCCATTGCCCTGTCGGTGTAGCGGGCACAAGAAATATAATCGTAGACAAAGTCTGTCTTGTCATTTTTTTCCCTTGGAATCTCACGTAAGCCTTCTGGCAGATTGTAGGGAGTGTGGGTTGTAAGAGTTACCATAAGGGCAAAAAACCTTTTGTCTTCATCGTCAACTTCTTTTATCTTGTCAAAGGACTGGTTGAAGAAGGACTTGTCTGATAGGCCCATCATTACTTGGTCAGTCTGGTCATAACTTTCTCCCAGATAGATCTTGTCGAAGTCAAAGCCCTTATAGATTTCTTCCCTGTCATAATATTTTCCGGTGTTGCCGTGCATGGCTATTGTTTCATAGCCCATCTTCTTGGCCATTTTTGGCAGTCCATAAGTTTTCTTGTCCTTGTAGACAGAATAGGCCTGGCCGTCAAGGGTAGGATAGACTGAAGTCATGGAGACGAACTCAGCATCAGATGTGTTGCCAAAGCCAAGGAGTTCAAAATAATTATCAAAATAGATGGACCCCTTGGACTTTACCAAGGAATTTAAAAAGGGAGTTATCTCTTCCCCATTATAAGTTTTATTGACCACAGCATTTTGCAGGGACTCGCACTGGATGAAAATTATATTTTTGTCTTTTGCAAGTCCTGTAAAGTCATTGGACTTAATATCTCGAGACCTAAAGTATTTTTTTATGTCAGTCTTTTCTAAGAATTTTGCATCTTCCTTAGCTTGGATCCTTGTATAAAGGGGAGATAAAAAAGTTGAAGTGTAGACTTCAGTCCCCCTAAGGGGTCTTATAAAAAGTCCTGGCAGGATGAGAAGGGCAAAAAATATTCCAAGGTCTTTATAAAATCTTTCCTTATTAAAGGCTTCTTCTTGGTAATAATTTTTAATTAAGTAGGCAAGACCCATGCCAGATAAAATCATGAGGACATAGGCAGGAGAAAAGTCCTTAAAGATAACTGGAAGGACGCCGCCAGCTTCTCTTGCAAGTCCAAGTCTGCCAAAGATATTAAAGGAATGGAACTCCCTAAAGTAAATGGAAAGGCCAATCTTAAAAAATGTATTTAAACCGGTAACAGTGAATTTATAATTTTTCTTGGGATAGAGCTTTAAAAGAAAATAGTCGAGACGACCTGTTAAGATAATAGCGATAATTAATATGTAGAAGCCCTTGTCACTTGTGGGACTCCCAAGGGAAGTCTTATAAAAAATAAGATTTATTATAAAAAATAAAATTTTTGTAAGGTTTTTATAGTTTTTTTCCATTTGACCCTCTCGTCCTTAATAATAAGCTTAAAGAAATTATAATTTAATAGAGATTTTTAAGCAAGGCAAATGCAGGTTTTAGGGAAGATTCTCCTAGTTAACATCAAAGAAAAGTCCTTTAGGGCAAGTTGGGTTAAGAATATTGGAAAAGCAAGGAAGATTTACTATAATAAAAGACAAGTGATGAATTATGAAAAAATTATTTATTATAAGTTCTAAGTCAGGTAGGGGTCGTGACAAAAACTTTGAGAGAGAACTTTTAAAATATTTTAAGGAAGATGAAATAAAAATTACAGAAAAAGCAGGGGACACAATCTCCTTTGCAGAGGATTTTAGAGATAAAGGAGGCGACCTCCTCTTTATAAAAGCTGGAGACGGTGCCCTATCAGAAGTTGCCAGCGTCCTTAGAGCTAGTGATACAGCCCTAGGGCTTGTGCCAGGAGGAACGGGCAACGACTTTTCCAAAAACTTTAGACCCTTTGAACTTTCAAATATTTTTAATTATGAAATTTCGCCCATTGATTTAGTAGAAGTAAATGGAAAAACTTGCATAAATGTAACGAGCCTTGGCTTTGACACCAATGTTTTGAAGTACGCCTATGACATCATGAAGAGGAAAAATATTTCGGGCAAACTTGCCTACCTCTATGGAGTTATAAAAAGTGTGACAAATTTAGAAATTGTAAATTTAAAAATTTCTTATTGCGACCAAGAAGACATAGAAAGAGAAATTACTGGGAGATTTTTAGTATCTGCCCTTTGCAACGGATCCTATTATGGCAACGGATTTAATCCCTCACCAAGGGGAAGGCTTGACGATGGACTTTTGAATTTAATCTTGGCAGATGAGATGGGAGCTCTTGGGATTATAAAATTATTTTCTTCCTATCGCAAGGGCACCCACCTGGGCAAGCCTGGTGTGAGAGAAATTATTACAAGGTCTGGAGTGATTTCATCAGACCAAGAATTTTTATACAATATTGACGGAGAAATTTACAGGGCAAGTGAGATAAGTTACAAGGTCTTGCCCAAGGCATTAAAGTGGATTTATTTTAAGGAGTGAGAAGATGAAAGTTGGAGTATTCGCAGGGACCCATGAAGACACAAGGATGGGGGTAGACCTCTTAAGGGAGAGGGGATTTGAAAGCTTGCCCTATCCCATTTCTAAGAACCCCAAGGACCAGTCCCTCCTTCAATACTATTCAAGGGAAGAGTTGACAAGGCTCGTTGAAGAAAAAATTGTGGATGCAAAGGCTAAGGGGGCAGAGAAAATTTTTATATACTGCAACTCTCTTTCGGCATCCATTGACATCGACGACCTATCCCGTCGTCAGACAATACAAATAATCACTCCCTTGGACTTTTACAAGGAACTTGACTCTAAGTATAAGAAGTTGATTATCCTGGCAGCAAACTCAAAATCAGCCTACGGTGTTGATGCCCTTGTCTGTGAAAAAAACTTTAGGGACACAATTTCTCTTGGCATCCTAAGTCTTGTGGAAGAAATTGAAAAGAAGACTCCGCCAGAAGAAATCGTAAAGAAGCTGGACCTTAGAGACCTTTTTAATTTTTTCAATAAGATGGAAGATGTACCAGATGGAATCATCCTTGCCTGCACCCACTTCCCCTATATGAAAGAAGAATTTAAAAAATTAACAGACATAGAAATCCTAGACCCAGCTGAGGACATTATAAAGAGACTGTAAAGTTAATTGATCCACAAAAATTGAAATTCTGCACGAAAAAAAGAGCTTTTTCTTAGCTCTTTTCTTTTTTTACCCACAAAAGTGGATAAGTTTTATAAAATTGTGGATAAGATTGTATAATTTTTATAAAGTTAGCTTAAATTTCTTGTAAAATTGCAAATTTCACTTGTTTTATGAGAATATTTTCAAAATGTGCATGAATTGTGCAGAACTTTTCAAGACAGATGTTCATATTCCTGTGGATAATGTGGATAAAGCTGGGGATAAAGTCTTTATCACAAGTAGGCTTGTGGAGAAAAACTTTATAAGATTTTTATCAATCCTCAAGTTCCATCCATTTTTCATAAAGGTCTTCTAAAGTATTTGCAAGGCTTTCACGCTCTATTGATAAATCACTTGCTAGTTGATAATCGCTGTAAGTGTTAGAGTCTGCAAGTTTAGAGTCTACTGTGGATAACTTTTCTTCGATTGTTGAAATCTCTTTTTCAATTTTTTCTTTTTCCTTGCGAAGGGCCTTATTTTTTTTGCGTTCTTCTCTCTCTTCACGCTTTTCCTTTTCAATTTCTGTCCTTGACTTGTAGTCATCCTCAAGACCTTCCACCTCTGTGGTCTTTTCAAGATAATAATCGTAGTTGCCGAGGAAGGTGTTGATACCAGATTCAGTCATTTCAAAAATTTTATCAACAGTCTTATTTAAAAAGTACCTGTCGTGGGATATGGATAGGACAGTTCCATCGTATTTTAAGAGGGCGTCTTCGAGAATTTCCTTGGAGTCGATGTCCAAGTGGTTTGTAGGCTCGTCAAGAACAAGAAAGTTTGCACCCTTTAGCATGATCTTTAAAAGTGACAGCCTTCCACGCTCTCCACCAGATAGCTCGTCGATTGTCTTAAAGATGTCGTCGCCCACAAAGAGAAATTCTGCCAGGTACTTTCGAATTTGAAAGTGCTCAAGCTTTGGAAACTCGTCCCAAATTTCGTCCATGACAGTATTGTCTAGGTTTAAGTTGTCAAGCTCTTGGTAGAAAAAGGCAACATCCACATTAGAACCAAGTTTAACTTCTCCAGAACTTGGAGGAGTTTCTCCGGCAATTATCTTAAAGAGGGTGGACTTGCCCACACCATTGGGACCAATGAGGCCAATCTTGTCGTTTTTGTAGACAAAGGCATTAAGGTCTTTGAAGACTAGGTGGTCGCCAAAGGACTTTGAAAGGTCCTTAATCTCCAAGACGTCCTTGCCTGAAGTTTTCTTTGGCGTGAAGTGGAGATTGGTCTTCTTGTTAGATGCCGGCATCTCAATCCTCTGCATCTTATCGAGCATCTTCTTACGGCTCTTGCCCTGCTTGATGAACCTGTCACGTCCAAGATTCATATACCTCTTTATAATCTCTTCCTGCCTCTTGATTTCCTTTTGTTGGTCCTCATATTGCCTCTTCAAGACTTCAAAGTCCTTCTTCCTCTGTCTCATGTAGGTGTCGTAGTTGCCCTTGTAGGATTTGGTTTCCCCATTTTCCAAGAGGACAATCTTGGAGACAATGTTGTTTAAGAAGTATCTATCGTGAGAGATTATGATGACAGCCTTGTCAATGTCCTTTAAGTATTTTTCAAGCCAAGAGATTGCCCCAATGTCCAAGTGGTTGGTAGGCTCGTCAAGTAAGAGCAGGTCTGCCTCTTCGAGGAGGAGCATGGCTAGGGCCACACGAGACTTTTGCCCACCAGATAGGGTGGAGATGTCCTTGTCAAAGTCCTCTTCTGTGAAGCCAAGACCAATTAGGGTTCCCCTTATCTTTGAATTATAAGAATAGCCATCCCTCTTGTGAAACTCATCTTGGAGCCTTTGGTACTTCATGAGCTCTTCGTCGAGATTGTCAGGGTTGGCGGCAATTATGTGTTCTTGATTTCTCAAGTTTTTTTCAAGTTCTATTAGGTCAGCAAAGATTGAAAGGCAGTTGTCGTAAATGGACCCCTCAGTGTGAAGGCTAAGTTGTTGCTCTAGGTAACCTACCTTTAAATCTTTTTTTCTAAAAATTTCTCCTTCATCATAGGAGAGATTTTCTGTGATTATATTAAAAAGAGTGGACTTGCCACTTCCGTTGATTCCAATAAGGCCAATTTTATCCTTATCCTCAACTATTAGGTTTCCAGCCCTAATAGTTTCTTCATCAATATAGGATTTTTTTATATTTGTTAAACTAAGTATTGGCATGATGACCTCCCAGATACATTTTAACAAATAAAGAAGCCCTTTAAAAGAAGCTAGACTTGTGAAGTAATTGGACAGCTTAAAAAATAAAATATGGTGAGCTTATGGGATCTTGCGACTTAATAAAAATTTGTGAGTTGATAAATAATTATGACTTGGTAAAAGTTTATGAGTTAATGAAAGTTTGTGACATGATAAAAGTCCACGAGTTGATAAAAATTTATAAGTCGATAAAAAATTAGGAGCTTATAAAAGCTTATAACTTGATAAATCTTTGTAGCTTAATAAGACTTTATAAGTTAATTAAAATTAAATTCAAAAAAATAAAAAGGCCAATAAAAAAAACTCTACTGTAAAAAGTAGAGTTAATAATCAATCTGAATAGCCCAAGTTTTTTGAAAATTCAATACCAGCATTTTTCACTGCCTTAATATATTCTTTTTTAGAAGCCTCGTTGATCCTTTCCTTTGGAATGACAACTCCAATAGCTCCCACAAGTTGGTCCTTGTAGTTAAAGACAGGGGCTCCAATTCCAATAACTGAATCAATGTATTCTGAATCAGATACAGAAAGTTTATTGTTTCTTATTTGCATTAAATCATGCCTCAGAGCTTCCTTGTCAACAGGTGCATCAAGGTAGTCGGAAAGGTCCTTTTTTAAGTAGTAGTTTATATAGTCATCAGATTGAAAGGCCAAGATAGTCTTTCTTATGGCTCCCTTGTGGAGGTCAATTTCTATTCCAAAATTTTCCACAATCTTTAGGGAGTGCTTGCCTTCAGCCTTAGAAAGCATGAGGCCCTTGTCGCCAGACTTTATGACAAAATAAGAGTCCTCATTAGTCATGCCAGACAAGTTTTCAAGGACTGCCTTGCCAACAGCTTGTGGATCAAGCTTTGAGGATGCCTTAATGCCAAGGGGAATTAGGGCAGGTCCCAGACCATAGAGATGGGTCCTTTCGTCCTTGGACACATATCCAACCCCAATTAGGGTGGAGAGAATTCTGTGGGCAGTGCTTGGGGGTATATTTAAAAATTCAGAAATTTCTGCAATTGTAAGCTCTCTATTTTCACTTTTTAAGATGTCTAAAACATTAGCTGCCTTGACTAAACTTTGAATCATAATTTCACCTTCCAGCCTTAATTATACCACATACTGGAAACTATTTCATTCTTAGAAATTAATGAAGCACAAGTTAATCTAATCGTAAGGAAAGAGAAGAGTCTTTTTATTATTATAAGTTAAATTTATATTTTTTGTTTAAAAAGTTAATTAAAGTTAATTTTTTGATTTTTTGTGGAAGAGAATATTTTTTATTATGTAAGAAGATATTTCTTGTTTAAAAAATTCTAAAATTTTAGAAGCTAAT
>OAZW01000253.1_pt1 | contig 70252 bp, 56 predicted proteins | sample 1495231 | NCBI WGS metagenome assembly OAZW01 (sample SAMEA2580062, study PRJEB22360) | human gut metagenome | reverse complement strand
CTCGAATTTAGCCTCCGCGAAGCCGTCGCCTTATTGGTCCCGGCCGCCATTGAAGGGGTGCTCACCAAGGAAAATGCTCCCGATGTGAAAGCCAAGATTATTGTCGAGGGCGCCAATGGCCCGACTGATTCCGCCGCCGACAAGATCCTAAACGAAAAAGGCGTCATGGTAGTTCCCGACATTCTGGCGAACTCCGGTGGCGTAATCGTGTCCTACTACGAATGGGTACAAGGACGCGACAACTTCTTCTGGCCGCTAGAACGGGTACAAAAGGAAGAGGAACAGCGGATCACCGCCGCCTGGAAAGACGTAGAAGCCTACGCCGAAGAAAAGGGCGTGACCTTGCGGGTCGCAGCTACCGTATTGGCGGTGGAGCGCGTCTTGCAGGCCCACAAACGGCGCGGTCTCTACCCGTGATCGACGCTTAGGCAGAAAATCTGCCCGTTGAGGTGAAACCATATCTCCCCCGAGCGGACCCCCCGCCCCGGGGGGCCCCCCAGCCGCTCGGGGGAGATACTTTTCCACCACACCTGAAAGTAACGCTATAAACTGAACGCAAAGACGCAGAAAAAGCGGTATCTGAACGAAAAGAGAAGAAGAGATTATGGATAGCAAGGAATTAACACAGTACGTAGCTAACTTGGAACCGGAAAAAGCCATTTGGATTAACAACTCGACCCGGCCAGCAGCTAGCGGGGAAACTTTCCCGGTAATAGATCCCGCCACCACTCGCGCGATTACTGAAGTAAGCTCGGGCACCGCCGCCGATGCCAGTGCTGCTCTCGATGCTGCAGCCAGCGCTCAACCCGGGTGGGCTGCCCGCGCCCCCCGCGAACGCGCCGAGATATTGCGTCGCGCCTGGGAATTGATGATGGCTTCCGCTAAAGAACTCGCTAGTTTAATGAGCTGGGAAAACGGTAAAGCCTATACGGATTCTCTGGGCGAAGCCTCCTATGCTGCTGAGTTCTTCCGCTGGTTCTCCGAAGAAGCTGTCCGCTCTGACGGAGATTATGCGATTCCGCCCGCAGGCGGCTCGCGCACCCTGGTCACTGCCCGCCCGGTCGGGGTATGTGCGCTGATCACTCCCTGGAATTTCCCGGCCGCCATGGCGACCCGGAAAATCGCGCCCGCCCTCGCCGCCGGCAACGCAGTAGTCCTAAAACCGGCCTCCGAAACCCCCTTAACCGCCCTGGCCATTATGCGCATCCTGAAAGAGGCCGGCGTGCCAGACGGGGTAGTAAACCTGGTGCCCTCCCGTCACTCTGCCGAAATCTCTGAAACCTGGCTAGCCGACCCTCGAGTACGCCTAGTGTCCTTCACCGGCTCTACCCCGGTAGGACGCACCCTGCTGGGGCTGGCCGCTCCCCGAGTAGTGAACACCGCCATGGAACTAGGCGGAAATGCCGCCTTTGTAGTGGGCGCCACCGCCGATGTAGACGCCGCTATCGAAGGGCTGATGGTTGCCAAGTTCCGCAACGGCGGTCAAGCCTGGCACGCCGCACACGCCCAACCGGGGGCGAAGCCCCCCACCGCCGCTAACCGGATCTACCTGCACAAAGACATTAAAGAAGAGTTCACGAAAAAGCTATGCCAGCGGGTAGAAGCTCTGAAAGTAGGCGCGGGGCTAGATCCAGAAACCGAAATCGGCACGGTAGTTAACGAAAAAGCAAAGCAAAGGATGAACGAGCTACTCTCGTCCGCCCTAGACCAAGGAGCAAAAATCCTGGCGCAAGCAGCGCTCCCCCAGGATCTAGCCGGGTACTTCGTGGCACCCACAGTGATCGAAGTACCCCGCGCCGACTCTCCTCTACTACAAAACGAAATCTTCGGCCCGCTCGCCCCCATTAAGGAATACTCTGACGAAGACGAACTACTCGAGATGGTAAATGGCACCGAAATGGGACTGGCCTCCTATGTTTACGGCGATCTGAACTGGGCGCTACACCTAGCGGAAAGAATCGAAGCCGGAATGATTGGGGTAAACCGCGGCCTGGTTTCCGATCCCGCCGCCCCCTTTGGGGGAGTAAAGCAATCCGGGATTGGCCGTGAGGGCGCCCGCGAAGGGATTAGGGAGTTCCAAGAGGTGCAATACTTCAGCCTCGATTGGTAACCTTTCCCACCTAGGTCACCATTAGATTCCGGCCGCAGGGGCGGATTTTGCCTCTCGCCCCGAAATCCGGAAAATGCTCTGGCATTTTCACGGATTTAGTGCCCGGAGCCTACCCTGCGGCATAAATCCGCCCCTGCACGCTCATTGCGTTTTCGCACCAGCTGTACCCCTTGCGTGGGGGAGAAGTTTTATCCGAGCAGGCTAGGTGGGCGCAAAATTTGGAAAACGTCGCTACGTTTTCCAAATTTTTGGGCAGGAGGAAAAACTTCTCCCCCGCGCTTTAGCCGGAGTGCTTTTACCGAGCCAGCCCCGAATAATAAAACCAGATGATATTAAGCTATGCACGCTGCTGGAACTCGGGGTGAAAAAATAATTGGAAATCGGGGCGTTATTCTAAAGAATTATTGGGCGATTCGTGACACGCTAGAGGCATGAACGCAAAACCTGTACCTGTAGATCCAGACGTCCTTGCTAACGTGGCTCACGGACGCTATTTTGACCCCCATTCGGTGCTCGGCACCCACGTGGGGGAAGATTCCGTAACTATCCGCACCGTTGCCCACCTGGCAGATGCGGTAGAGATCATCACTCCCAAGGGCACATTCCCCGCCACCCATGAGCAAGATGGCATTTGGGTGACAGTCCTTGACGGCACCGAAATCCCTGATTACCGGGTGCGCACCACCTATGGGGAAGAAACCACAGAGCTAGATGACGGTTACCGTTACCTGCCCACCGTTGGCGAATTCGACCTTTACCTGATTTCTGAGGGGCGTCACGAGCGACTTTGGGAAGTGCTGGGAGCTCACCTGCGCACCTACGAAACCGAGATGGGGCAAACCAAGGGGGCATCCTTCGCAGTCTGGGCACCGAACGCCCAAGCGGTGCGGGTAGTGGGTGACTTTAACTATTGGGACGGGGAGACCTCCTCGATGCGTTCCCTGGGTTCTTCCGGGGTCTGGGAATTGTTTATCCCGGACGTAGAAATTGGGGCTCGCTACAAGTTCGAGATTTTAAGACCGGATGGCACCTGGCAACAAAAAGCCGACCCGATGGCGCGCGCCTGCGAGATTCCTCCCTTGACGGCCTCGGTAGTTACCGATAAACACCACCAGTGGGAAGACCAAGAGTGGATGGACAAGCGGGCAAAAACTAATCCCCATAACTCCCCCATGTCGGTCTATGAGATGCATATCGGATCCTGGTCTTATGACACCCACTATCGGGATTTGGCGGACGATCTGGTTACCTACGTCAAAGATATGGGCTTTACTCACGTAGAAATGATGCCAGTTTCGGAGCATCCCTTCTATGGTTCCTGGGGTTACCAGCAGAGCGGCTACTATGCGCCCTCGTCCCGCTATGGCACTCCCGATGATTTCCGCTACCTGGTAGATAAACTGCACCAGGCGGGAATCGGGGTGATCATGGACTGGGTTCCCGGCCATTTCCCCAAAGACCAGTTTGCGCTCGCCGACTTTGATGGCACCAAACTCTATGAACATCCGGATCCCACCCGCGGGGAACAACCCGATTGGGGGACCTTGATTTTCAACTTTGGTCGCAACGAGGTACGAAACTTTCTGGTGGCCAACGCTCTTTACTGGTTGGATGAATTCCATATCGATGGTTTGCGGGTCGACGCGGTGGCCTCCATGCTTTACCTGGATTATTCCCGCGAAGAAGGCCAGTGGCATCCAAACCAGTATGGCGGACGGGAAAACCTGGAAGCGATTTCTTTCCTCCAGGAAACCAATGCCACCTGCTATCGCCTATATCCGGGCATCTGCATGATTGCAGAAGAGTCTACAGCTTGGCCAGGGGTAACTGCTCCTACCGATGCCGGGGGCTTGGGCTTCGGTTTGAAGTGGAATATGGGTTGGATGAACGATACTTTGCGTTACCTGCGTGAAGACCCAGTAAACCGGTCTTGGCACCACGGCGAACTCACGTTCTCCCTGGTGTATGCGTTCTCGGAGCACTATATTTTACCGCTATCTCATGACGAGGTCGTCTACGGCAAGGGCTCGATACTAGCTAAGCAGCCAGGTGACTACTGGCGGCAACTGGCGGGGGTACGTTCCCTTTACGCCTATCAATGGTCACACCCAGGTAAGCAGCTGCTGTTCATGGGCGGCGAGTTCGCCCAAGGCGCCGAGTGGGATGCGAATCGTTCCCTAGATTGGTTCTTGCTAGATGACGAGCGCAACCAGGGGGTGCAAGCACTGGTACGGGACTTGAACCAGATCTACACCACCGATCCGGCATTGTGGGATGACGAACACACCGGGTTTGAATGGATCGAATCCAACGATTCCGAACACAACGTGATCTCTTATGTACGCAAGTCCCGTGATGACCACGGACGCGAACACAAGATGGTGTGTATCTGTAACTTCGCAGGTAATCCCCACGAAGGCTACCGAGTAGGACTACCCGACGGCGGGGAGTGGGAAGAAATTATTAACACCGATGACGCCAAGTATGGCGGCTCCGGGGTCACCAACTTAGGTCAGGTATCTGCCGAAGATATGGAGTGGAATGGCCGCCCCTATTCGGTAGAGCTAAGGGTACCGCCCTTGGGTTGCCTCTGGTTGCGTCCTAAAGAAGACTAATCTAATACCTCAGCCGTTTTAGCGGTTTTAATTGGGTGAGTCCTCGAGAATGCTTAGTTCTCGAGGACTCACCCTTAATACTTTTGGATCTACTCTCCCGGATATCAAAACCAATCGCGAGGGCGCAGGCTGCTTTCCCGAGATAACCTACCTCTTTACGGACAGCGGTTTATACGTCAACTCCCATAAAAGTAAGCACCACCAGCAGCAGATTCAGAGCGATTATCAAGCCCGCGATGGCGCCCATCGTCCAACGCATTGCCTGGCTATCGGTGTAGCTGCCCATAAGTTCTTTCTTGCGGGTATAGGCTGCGAGCGGTACTACCGCTAGGGGAATCCCGAAAGACAATGCCACCTGGGAAACAACTAAAGCCCAGGTGGGATTGGGATAGAGCCACAGAATCAGCAGCGCGGGAATCAGGGTGATTAGACGGCGCAAGAAAAGTGGTACCCGCACATGCAGTAGCCCGCCCATGATTTCCGAACCCGCATAGGCTCCGACCGAAGTGGAGGCTAAACCGGAAGCTAACAGACCGATCGCAAAAATTACTCCGATTCCACTGCCCAAGGCATTTTCGATAGCGGCATGTGCGCCCTCGATACTATCGGTGCCGCTCTTTCCTGCTAGCGCCGAGGCGGCCAGCAATAACAGCGCAATATTGACCGCTCCCGCGACAAATAGCGCATAGGCCACGTCATGTTTGGAAGCTCGTAACAGGTGGGGAATATCGCGAGAGCCTCGCTCCGGGAAACGGTGATTTACCAGCGAAGAATGCAGGTAAATAGCGTGAGGCATAACCGTTGCCCCCAGCATGGAGGCCGCTATCAGCACGGTGTCGGTGCCGGCAAAACGGGGCAGCAATCCCCCCAGCATTCTCGCGGGATCAGGCGGGCTAATCACCAGTCCCGACAAGAAGCCTACGGTGATGATTACTAGCAAACCGACCACGATAGTTTCGAACTGTTTTTGCCGCCGTTCATTCTGGAAAATCAATAGCCCTAACGATACGCACCCGACGATAAAGCCTCCCGCGGGCAGCGGTAGTCCAAAGAGTAGCTGCAGAGCGATTGCACCTCCCACGATTTCGGCGAGGTCGGTGGCGGCGGCGATAATCTCTGCTTGGATCCAAAACGCGATGCGTTTACCTTTGGGCAGTCGATCCCCCAAGATCTCCGGTAGAGATTTCCCGGTAACTAACCCTAGTTTGGCGCTTTGATATTGAATGATTACTGCCATCAGGTTGGCCAGTACTAATACCCACACCAGCAGATAACCATAGCGGGCACCAGCAGTGATATTGGCAGCGACGTTCCCCGGATCAACATAGGCAACGGCCGCTACGAACGCCGGCCCCAACAGCGGGAGTAAACCTTTTTTGGCGGCAGCCGTAGCGTTAGGAGCAGGCTGAGAATCAGGTTTTATTTCTTCTTCCATCTACGCTGCTCCACCTTTCTATATCGGGACAACTGCTTCCTCTAAGCAGTCCCTCACTCACCTTTAGCCAGTTTTCGGGTGTCCCTTATATAAGTTTCGTATACCCGAAACTTTACTCGGTTTTTTTAGCAGACAAAAACCGTTTGACCGCCCCTCACTTTTGTGGAGGCTAGCTTGTTAGGGTCGAGAGATATCTCCCTGCTTCGCCGAGATCACCCTTTGCAGATCTGCGGCGGCAACTAGAATCTGATAACCGCGTTTACCCGCAGATACGTAAATCTTTTCTTGTTCAAAAGCAGATTGGTCGATCACCGTGGGGAAATCTTTCTTCATTCCCAAAGGCGAACACGCTCCTTTCAAATAACCGGTGAGCGGGGTTAGTTTTTTCAGCGGCAACATCGCCAAGTGTTTTACCCCAAAACACTTGGCTGCAGCCTTCAAATCTAACTCGTGAGTAGCCGGCACTACCGCTACAAAGTGCTGCCCCGGCTCGCCCTCTAGAACTAGAGTTTTAAAAACTAAATTCGCATCTACCCCTAGCTCCTCCGCAATAGTGAGGGCATCTAAAAACTCGCCCTTCGAAGAAACCTGCGTCATTTGCGCAGCGATTCCTGCATTTTCGAGGATGCGCATGGCGTTAGTCTTCACATGCTTCTTGCCCATAACCGCACCAGCTTTCCTAGGAGTTTTCTCAGCCAGTTTAACCGACTCGAATTTTCTTGCACGAAAATAACTTCCTACCCTCAGCCGCGGCGGCGTTTAAAATCTGCAATAACTTTCGGTTAATTCTCGATTAACGTCGCCACGGTTGGGGGGTACCGCTGATTAGCTTCGCTAGAATTGCCTTAACAATAACCATCCCAAGAACGCGAGAACCGTCGTGACCAACATTATTGAAGTAGAGGGTCTAACCAAAAATTACCAGCAGTTACGTGCCCTCAATAAGCTGACTTTCCAAGTTCGTCAGGGCGAAATCTTGGGGCTGCTAGGACCTAACGGATCCGGAAAAACCACTGCTATCAACTGTATCCTCTCCCTGCTACGTTTCACCAGCGGGAGCGTGAAAATCTTCGGACAAGAAATGCGCCCCGATGCCTTCGACATTAAACGGCGTCTAGGGGTGGTATTCCAGGACGTAGCCGTATTCGATGAGCTAACCGTGGCGCAAAACCTAGAATACTTTACCGGCCTCTATGTGTCAGACAAGCGCGAACGCGCCCAGATGATTGGCGCAGCGGTCAAGCTGGTGGGATTGCAGGATTACCTGAAGTTTCGCCCTAAGCAGCTCTCCGGAGGCCTGTTGCGCCGCTTAAACCTAGCGTGCGGTATCGCCCATCAACCGGAGCTGATTTTCCTGGATGAGCCGACCGTGGCAGTCGATCCCCAAAGCCGCAACAATATCCTGGACGGTATCGTCACTTTGCGTGACCGCGGAGCCACGGTGGTTTACACCACTCACTATATGGAAGAAGTCGAGCAGATTTGCGACCGCATTATAATCCTCGACAAGGGGCAAATCATTGCGCAAGGCACCATTAATGAGCTGAAACAACTATCTGATATCGAAGAAAAAGTTACTTTGCAGGGGGTGGAGCTGTCCCCAGAACTCAAAGAAAAGCTGGAATCCGATCCCCAAATTGAGTCAGTTACCAGCAGAAATCGCATGGTCCAGCTAGTTTACCGGCACGGACAAAACCACGTTTCCACTCTCATCGCCCAGTTGAGGCAGGCCGGCATAGCTTATGAGTCCATTTACTCCGAGCGCCCCACCCTAAATGATGTTTTCCTGCAGCTGACCGGCAAGGAATTGCGAGACTAGCTATGGGACACCTAATCGGATACAACCTAAAGCTACTGCTTTCCAACCGCACCTTGGTGTTTTGGACGCTCGCCTTTCCCCTCCTGCTGGGCTTGCTATTCAAAGGGGCACTCGGCGACATTGTCAATAAAGAAGCCTTCGATACCGTACCCGTAGCGGTTGTAAACTCCCAGGTCTACCAAGACAGCACCTTCAAAATCGCTTTCGATGATTTAAGCAAGAAGGACTCCTCTCCCGTCAGCTCGGAAAACCAACCCCTGTTGAAACTGCGAATGGTCAAGACCTTAGAGGAAGGAAAACAGCTTTTAGAGGACGAGGAAGTTTCTGGATTAGTCGAGATTACCGGCACCTCACAGGCAGCTATCAGCAGGGATGCCAAAGCTCATTTGACGCTGGCTTCCAACGGGGTGGAGCAAACTATCTTGAAAACAATTCTTGACGAGATCACCCAACGCACCGATATGATCAGCCAACTGACGCAGCGAGAGATAGCGGAAAACGTTCGCGCTCACTCTCCGCCTGACTTTCAAAATATTCCGCCCGGCCAGCCTCCGGCCTTTGATCCTTCCCAGGTAGCGGCCTCGGTTCAAGAACAACTCGCTAAGAGTGGTTTTACTTTGCGTGACCGCAGCCCCAAATCTATGGACTTGCTGATGGCAGAGTTCTTCTCGCTGCTAGCTATGGCTGCCCTGTATGGGGGGATGTTCTCCATGACAGTGATGAATAATGCCCAGCCACCCCTGGGGGTAATCGGCAGACGAGTAGCGGTGGCACCGACCAGCAAAGCCAAACTGATTATTTCCGGGATTATTTCCAGTTACCTACTGCAATTGGTGGGACTGATTTTACTGGTGGCAGTGTGCCACGTGCTGTTCAATATCGATTTTGGCCCCAATTGGGCATTAACCTTCCTGCTAACTTCCCTCGGAGCCCTGGTCGGATTGTCCTTCGGGGTAGCGATTTCCGCGCTCGTGCCCGGCGGGGAAAACATGAAAATTGGAGTCTTGATTTCAGTCACCATGTTGGGGGCGGTACTGGCCGGCATGATGGGCGGAACCATGCGCTACGTAGTAGACCAAAAAGCGCCCCTGGTAAATAAACTAAATCCCACTGCCCTAATCACGGACGGTTTTTACAACCTCTACTATCACCCCGGGTTCGATGGTTTTTGGCAAGACGTCACCTTGCTGCTGATTATTTCAGCAGTGCTCCTGGGTGCCTCCCTGTTCGTCCTAAGGAAGCAACGCTATGACAGTCTTTAAAGGTTTCCTGCAGGTACTGCTGCGCAATATTGCTTTCGTTATTCTCTTTACCACCATCATGGTGGTTATGGGACTGACTGCTTTCCACACCAGCCCTGGCTCCTCCGGTGATTTCACCGCTTCCAAACCTACAGTTTTAGTTATCAACCGCGGCAACGATACTGCCCTCACCCGGTCTTTTAACTCCTACTTGGCCGGACAAACCAAGAAAGCAGACACCGGCACTAGCGAACGCGAAATCGACGACGCCCTCTATTACCAAACTTTGTCCTACGTCGTTTACCTGCCCCACGACTTCACCACCACCATCCTCAAAGGCGAAAAACCGGTGGTAGACGTAAAATCTCGCCCCAGCTCCGAGAGCGCCTCGGCCGAGGTATTAGTAAGTCGTTTCCTGCGGCTGGCTACCGGATATGGGCAATATTTAACGGACGAGGACGAGCTGGTCAAAGCGGTAAACTCTAGCCTGAAACTGGATAGTAAAGTCAGTCTCACTTCCCATTTAGATCAAAAAACACTCCACAACGTGACCGCCCTGTATAACTTTGGCAGCTACACCCTAATGGCCGGCGCCACTTATGTAATCACTATGGTGCTAGCGGCCTTTTCGGTAATAAACGTACGTAAACGTACCCTGGTTTCCCCCGCCCATCTCTTCCGGATTGACCTAAGCCTAATAGCCGGCTGCGCCCTGATCGTAGCGTTCCTCGTGGCACTCAATGTGCTCTTAGTGCGACTGCTACTGCCCGGCATCGCCGATACCGGACGACAGGGACTCTATGCGCTTAACATTGTGGCATTTGGGCTGCCGGTACTAGCCTTAGGCTTCTTAATGACAAAAATTACCAATAACAAAGAAGCCCTCAGCGCCATCGTAAACGTGGTGGCCCTAGCCAGTGCTTTCCTGTGCGGGGCGTTTATTCCTCGGGAACTAATGCCAGATGCGGTGGTAGCCATCGGGAGAGCGCTACCCAGCTTTTACTACATCGACAATAACAATGCGTTAGCCGAAATGACCAGCTTTAGCGGCGCCGCCGCCTCACAGTTCTGGGTAAATATCGGAGTGCAGGTAGTTTTCACGCTGGCGCTATGGGGCATCGCCATGCTAATCACGCGCCTGCGGAGACGTGCCTAAAAGAAAGCGGCGTCTGTTCGCGCGGGAGTAGGTTTTTCCTCCTGCCCAAGAATTTGGAAAACGTAGCGACATTTTCCAAATTCTTATGCCCACCGCGCCTACTCGGATAAAACCTACTCCCACGCTATTGGTAATCGCTTCTTTCTTAGCGTCAGCTCGTGTTTGCTATCTCCCCCAGCTAGACAATCCACCTAAAGTAGATCCGCGAGGATTAGCACTCCTAGCAGGATAAGTACGCTGGGGAAAATAATCGCTTCAAAACGTTCCAATACCTCTGCCAGCCCCATACGTCCAGTGATGAAACGGGCAAGAGCAAGCAGCACCCCAGCAAGCGCTAAGAACACTGCGCAAAACAGGGCGATTTGCCACCAGGTAGAGAGGGCAAAAACTGGTAGATAGGCGGCTACTTCATCGCCCCCATTAGCCATAGTCACCAGGGCAACTGCACCCACACTGACCTTTTTCCCCTTTAGTTGCGCCTCGCCCTCGTCCTCGTCGTCATCCTCTTCCGCAGACAAGCGCTCGCGGATTTCTCCGATCGCCGCTTTTATCCCCAGTGCCAGGGGTATCAGCCCCAAGAAACGCAGGTACTCCTGCGGGATTACCAAACCAGAAACTGCGCTTAAGACTACGGTTACTGCCATGATCACCCCGAAGCCTACATATTGACCGGCGCAGATGCGCGCAGCAGTTCCCGGACGATTCTGGCCGTGTACAAACCACAAAGCCAGTAACGCCAAGTGGTCAATATTGGTGGCTACAAATAGCACTAGCGCTTGCACGAGGGTCGAAAAAATCAAACTAGAAGTCACTCCGCCATTATTACCTAAGAGTGCAGAAGTGAAGAAACCGGGGCGAGAAATCGCAAAAAAGCTGCAGAAGAACGTAAGCTGAAGCACGTGAAAGCAATTATGACGGTTACCGGGATTGATCACACCGGGATTATCGCGGCGGTTTCTCAAGCGCTCGCTCAAAACCAGGTGAACATCATCAATGTGTCGCAGACCTTGATGGATGAATATTTCACCATGATTATGCAGCTAGAATTCGACGAGAACCAGGTCGGGTTAACGCAGGTACAAGCGGCAATGGCTCCAGTAGAGGAGGCCGAAGGGCTGGTTATTAAAGTTCAGGCGGAATCACTGTTCAACGCCATGCATAAGCTCTAAGCTGCTTACCACCTAGCTACGCAAATCACCATAATCATAGAGGAGAATCATGGGCGTGGATACCACCGGGGAAATCCTGGAAACCATACAGATGATTGCCGAGGACAACCTGGATGTACGCACGGTTACTTTGGGACTTTCCCTACTGGACTGCACGGATACCGATACCAAGCGGGCGTGCGCGCGGATTGAAGAACGGATTTTAGGGGCTGCCTCCCGCCTGGTTGCCACCGCCGAGGAAGTCGCGGGTGAGTTCGGGGTACCCATCATTAATAAACGCCTCTCAGTAACCCCAATTTCTCTGGTGGCAGCGGCTTGTCGCACCGATGACCTCCTCCCCTTCGCTCAGGTGCTCGATCGGGCCGGTAAGGCCGTGGGCGTAGATTTTGTAGGCGGCTATTCCGCGTTGGTGCAAGCCGGTGCCACCCGCAGTGACTTAGCGTTGATAGAGTCCATTCCCGAGGCCTTAGCCTCTACCGATATCGTGTGTTCCTCGGTAAATATCGGTTCTACTCGCAGCGGAATCAATATGAGTGCGACCGCAAAAATGGGTCAGCAGATACTCGCCGCCGCCCATAAAACTGCCGATAAAGATGGAATCGGAGCCGCAAAACTAGTGGTGTTTGCCAACGCGGTAGAAGATAACCCCTTTATGGCGGGTGCTTTCCATGGCGTGAGCCAACCCGATGCGGTGGTATCGGTAGGGATTTCGGGCCCGGGAGTAATCGAGCGGGCGCTTAAGGGGGTGCGCGGGCGTCCTTTTGAAGAATGCGCGGAGGCCATTAAAAAGTCAGCTTTCAAGATTACCCGCATGGGACAGCTGGTGGGGCAAACCGTAGCGAAGCGTTTGGGCGTCAGTTTCGGAATCGTGGATTTATCGCTAGCTCCCACCCCGGCAGTAGGCGATTCGGTGGCCGCGATTATAGAAGAGCTGGGAGTAGAAGCGGTCGGAGCTCCCGGTACGACTGCGGCTTTAGCTCTGCTCAACGATGCGGTTAAAAAGGGCGGCCTGATGGCTTGTTCCCTGGTAGGGGGACTTTCCGGCTCGTTCATTCCAGTTTCCGAGGACGCAAATATGATTCAAGCAGTCCAGCGCGGCTCCTTGAGCCTGGCGAAACTAGAAGCCATGACCGCTATCTGTTCAGTAGGACTGGATATGATCGCGATTCCCGGTGACACGCCGGCTGCTACTATTACCGGTTTGATTGCCGATGAAGCCGCTATCGGGGTTGCCAATGGGAAAACCACCGCAGTGCGAGTGATCCCAGTGCCAGGTAAAGGAGTAGGTGACAAAGCGAATTTTGGAGGACTGTTGGGCTGGGCACCGATTATGGAAGTAACCTCGCTCTCCTCAGAAAAGTTTGCGGCTCGAGGAGGACGCATCCCCGCCCCCGTGCATTCCTTCAAGAACTAACACTGACAACCCGCATATACAGCTACGTCGCGACGGAATAGTTTCCGCCGCCAGAGTGGGCAGTCAATTGTCTGAGAGCAGCTACAAAAACCTTGGGCGCGTCTTTGGTTTTCCAAAGACGCGCCCAAAGTTAAGTTAAACGAGCTTATTGCGTTTATTGTTCCTCGTTAGTGAACAAATCGGTAGCTGCCGATTCTTCATCGGGAGTTACGGGCGATACCGGCGGTTCCACCGGAGCCGGGTGTTCGCTCTCTGCTTCCTCAGTTTCCGGTGCTAGCACTGCGGGAAGTTGCTGCATGGGGGTCAATCCTTCTAGACCGGTAGCGGTCTCAGAGCCCAGCAAGCCCCGCATTTCTTCCAGGTAAGCAGCGATAGATTCGCGTTGACGCTCCAAGCGCTCCACGGTGCGTTGCGCGGCAGCCCGCTCTGCCTGAGCTTCGATGCGAGCAGCTTCACGTACCTGTTCAGCTTCGCCCTCGGCAGCTGCAATCGTGGCTTCTGCCGCGCGACGCGCATCTTCCTGACGGCGACGAACCACTGCATCAGTGTCAGTTAGCAGTCGCTCTGCCCGCTGCAAGGTTTCACCCAAGTGCTTCTCTGCGTCAGCAACCTGAGCCTTCGCGGCGGCCACCATCGCGGAGGTTTCGGAACGAGATTGCTCGTGAGCCTGAGCATCAGCCTCGCGAGCGGCAGCACGAGCAGCTGCGATCTCCGTCTCGGCCTCTTGACGCATCTGTTGAATCTCGGAACGGATGCTATCAGCGCTTTCCCGCGCTTCTTTCAAAATGCTTTCGGACTGACTGCGGGCATCGGCCAAAGTCTTTTCTGCCTGTTCCTTGGCTTCTTCCCGGGTCTTGGTAGCCTCGGTCAAAGAGGACTCGCGCAGTGCCTGCGCCTCTGCAGTCGCATCATTGCGGAGTTGAGACGCCTCTTGCTCTGCCTTAACTCGCATTTCAACATAGTCTTTTTCAGCCTGAGCCCGCTGCAATTCGGTTTCCCGATCAACGGTTGCTTTCAGGTCAGAGACCTGAGTATTGGTCTCTGCCCGCAGCGAGGAGGCTTCACGCTCTGCTGCGGCAACCAGTTCGTCCGCCCGATGCTGCGCATTAGTCAGCACTGTCTCGGATTCGGTGGCCGCGGTAGTGGTACGTTCTTCAGCCTCGCGCCGCGCCTCAGAAATCAGGGAAGCAGCTTCCGCCTCTGCCCGCTCGGACATATCTTGAGCGTTCTTACGGGTCTTTTCCATAAGCTGCTCGGCCTCAGCATTAGCCTTATTGATGACCGCGGTTGATTGTTCTTCCGCGCTGCGCAGCAGCTGTTCTATCCGGGCGCCGATCCCGGTGTAAGAACTACGATCGGAAGAACGCAGTTGCTTCTGCGCTTCAGCGAGTTGTTCCCCTAGATCCACATTGCGCTGGTCAACCGTGTCCAGCTTCTGCTGCAACTCGGTAATCTGGTTATTCAAAGTTTGAATCTGCAAATCGACCTGAACACGATCATAACCGCGCATTACGATCGGGAAATCAGTTTGTTCTTCCACCTGGTCCTCCCTGAAGATGAGCCGCTGAGATTAGGCATTACTCGGAACATTTTATTCCATTACTTGAGGAGTGCGAAACCCCGTATCACTGCCTAGTCTTTCACTTATTTCAACATGAAACCAAACGTTACGGTAAAATTGACCCTAGTCACACCCCTAACCGGGTACAAGCATCACCGCAGCAAAGCAAGTAAAGTGTACTTATAGTTGTCCGGCTACGACTTGAGGGGAAACTGGTGAACATTTTCTTACGCAGATATTGGCTTCCACTACTTTTAGTAATAGCGGGAGCTCTGGTGGCCTTAGTAGGTGTAGGCAACGCGACCATCTGGAAACCAAATCCCCAGGTTTCAGCTTCTCTACCTACTAGTAGTCAAAAGCAAGCTTTAGCGATTACCCGACCGGGAATGTTTGAACTTTATGACTCCCCCACCAAAATCACCGTCGCCGGGCAAGGAAAAGTAGCCTTAGCGATCGGACGGTCTGCCGATGTGACTGCTTGGGCAGCTGACCAAAACTACGTGGAAGTTACCGGACAAAAAGATGACACCACTCTACTGACCGAACCACATCAGGGGAAAGCAGATCCGCGGCAACCCGACGAAGCTGCCGGAAAGGATATGTGGGTCGAATATAAAGAGGTAGATACCGGCAGGATTAGCGAAACCTGGGATCGTTCCGAGGGCGCATGGTCTCTGATCGCTTGGTCAGAGGAAGGGAACGTCCAGCTGACTTTACAGTGGACACAGCCAGTTTCTACCCCTTGGTTCTGGCCGCTGCTGATCGCGGGACTGCTATTGATACTAATCGGCGCAGTGGTTGCTGTGATAATCAATCGCCTGGCCATAGCCGCAGCTAAAGAAGAAGCAGAAATGCGTAAGCGCCGCGAGCAGCGCGCTCAGGAAGCCGCGGCTCAAGGAGAGCAAACCGTGCAGATACCTGCACTCAATGCGGTTACTAAACCCCCCTCGCGTTCCGAATTACGCAAAGCCCGCGAACGCGGAGAAGCCACCATCGAAGTGGAAGGGGTAAAGTTCCCCACCGGTTTGGTGCCAGTAATCCACACTGATGCCGACGGACAAGCGATCAATCCCGAAGCCTCGGATTCGCTGACCTCAGAAGTTCCGGCTACTGAGGAAGTTTCAGCTCCCACGATGCCAGCGGCAGAGCTGGCGTTACCTGCGCAAAGCCCCCAGCCGACGGCATATTCTCCGCTCCCTGAGGTTGCAGCCGAGGCATCTTTTAACCCGGCTGCCTCGCCGCAGCCGGCACAGCCCTACCAACCGCAGGCCTCCTACAACCCAGCTGCTTCTCTACAACCGGCAGACTCCTACCAGCCACAGGCTCCCTACAGTCCCTCAGCCTCATTACAACCAGAAGATTCCTACCAACCTCAGGCTGCTTACAACCCAGCTGCCTCACCACAGCCAGCACAGCCCTACCAACCACAGGCTTCCTATAATCCGGCGGCCTCACTACAACCAGAGGATTCTTACCAGCCACTGTCCTCCTACAGTCCAGCTGCCTCACTGCAACCAGCAGACTCATATAAACCACACGCATCATATAACCCAGCTGCCTCACTGCAACCTCAGGCTTCTTACAACCCAGCTGCCTCACCACAGCCAGCACAGTCCTACCAACCGCACGCCTCCTACAACCCGGCAGCCTCCTATCAACCTCCCGCAAACCAAGCGGCGGTAACTCCTGAGCGTACCGAAGAATGGTACGAGGACGACGATTTTGACCTGGACGGATTAGGCGATGGTCCTGATATGGCAGATTTCGAAGGCGAATCCACCTTTGACCAGAGCCAAGGAGGTAGCAACCGATGAGAAAAATGCGAGTACTATTGTCCGTCACCGCAGCTAGCTGCCTGGCAATAACCAGCCTGGCAGGATGCACTAGTGCCGCTGAACGCAAAGAGGTACCAAGTTCTTCTCCCACCGAGACTTATCCAGCCCTGCAAGTCGAACAGGTAGACCCCATCCTTAAGGCAGTTAACTCCGCTTTAGCCGCCGGAGACGCCAAATTTGATGCCGGAGCCCTAAAACCCAGAGTGGCCGGTCCTGCACTGACCATGCGCACCGCGCAATACCAGATGCATCAAAAGAACGACCGGGCGGTCCCAACTGCGCTACCTGCGTCCTCGGAAATCACTACCGTAACCTCTGGAAACAAGTGGCCACGCGCTTTGCTTAACGTGACGGGGGCAGATAGCAGCGGGGCAAAATATGTGGAAATAATCCGGCAAAACCAGGCAACCAGCCCCTATCAACTATGGCAGTGGATGCAGCTACTACCCAAGGCGTCCTTGCCAGAAACTGACGTGGTAGCCCGGGGATCGAAAACTTTAGATCTGGCTAGCGATGCAAACCTGATGTTTTCTCCGGAAGTAGCGGTCAACACTTGGGCGCAGACTGTCTTTGATGCCAAAGCAAAAAATGCCGAAAAAGTGTTTGTGGATCCCCTCATGGAGGGCAAACGCGCAGAATTGAAGGCATTGACCGAGGGAGTAGGCAATGCCGGTAAGGTAGCATCCACCGTAGCTCCTACTGATTTTAAAAATAACACCCTGGCGATTAATCTGCCCGCGAAAAATGGGGCACTGGTGGCGACCACCTACACTCAAGAAGTTAAGCTGACGGACGTAGCTAAAGATAAACCGATCACCCTCAGCGGTGATGTGGTTAATCTGCTGGACAACGGCAAGGTCACCAAACAAGCTTCCTGGAGCCGAGTTATCTGCGTGCTACTGCAGATACCACCCAAGGGCACCAAAGATGGCAAGGTGCGGGTAATCGCGGCTTCTGAAGTTTTAACGGCGGCCGCTAAGTAAGGATGGTTTCGATTGGCACAAACACATGGAGCAGTTGATCTATCGCAATTTGCTGCCAAGACTGCAACGGATTCTCAACCAGGATTGGCAGATAATCCTGCCGTAAGCGAAGCACCAGCTAATGCCGGAAGCAGGCGACCTCAAAGTAGCGGTGCTGTAGTTGCCGGTCCTTTTATTCGCGACGCTGACGATGGCACTTTTGAGGAAGTCGCTGAAACCTCGCTTAAAGTGCCGGTAATCATTGACTTGTGGGCTCCCTGGTGCGGACCTTGCAAACAACTCGGCCCGATTCTAGAGGAACTGGCGCGCGAATATCAGGGGCGATTCCAATTGGTGAAAATCAATGTGGATGATTCTCCGCAGTTAGCGCAGGCATTCCAGGCGCAATCCATTCCCATGGTGGTGGCGCTGATCGGGGGTAGACCCGCACCTCTTTTCCAAGGGGCGCAGCCCAAAGCCCAGATTAAACCGCTTATCGATCAGGTCTTACAGATCGCCGGACAGGCAGGACTAACCGGCGTGATGGCAGGAGAAGCGGACTCGAGTCAGGAAGATCCGCGAACCGAAGAAGAAAAAGCAGTTGAAGCTTTGGTAGAAGCAGGAGATTACCCAGAGGCTATGAAGCAGGCGCAAAAGCTATTGCGGAACCGCCCCGAAGAATCCTCCCGCTATCAGGCACTGGTAGATAAAGTATCGATTGCGCAGCGTTTGCAGACTGAAGAAGGCCAAGATGATTCCGATCCCCTGGTTTTGGCGGATCGTTTTTTCCAAGCCGGCAATGAACCGCAAGCTTTCGATCTACTGTTATCCCTTATCGCAAAGTCTGCTGACGAGGAGCGCGACGAGTATCGCCAACGTCTGCTGGAGCTATTCCGCCTGTCTCGCAACCCCGAGGCCGTAAAATTGGCGCGCCAGCGCCTTTCTAGGCTGTTATTTTAGAAACCCTCCCTGCGGGGGATAAATGCAAGGTAGACTGGTTGACACCAGGCCAAATAGAAAGGTTCTAACGTAACCATGAAACCAGATTTTATCCCCGCATATGATCCACAAGAGGGCGCGCGCAGAGCTAGAGAGCTTTTCGAGGAAACCTTTGCAGCGAAACCAGAAGGAGTCTGGCGGGCTCCTGGTCGGGTCAATGTAATCGGGGAACACACCGATTACAATGGCGGGAAGGCGCTACCTCTCGCCCTCCCCCACGCTATCTATGTGGCGCTGCGGGTACGGGAGGACGATCAACTAAAAATTATTTCGGAAGACTTCCCACAGCTAAGCGTTCACAGCCTTTTAGAGTTAGCAAAAAACTATCCCGCTAGTGGCCCTGGCGCTTTTGTTGGGGGCGTTATCTTGGGGTTGAAACAGGTACTTGAAGATAACGGCCACCCGGAAAAAGCGCAAGCACTAGCGCAGAAAGTACCGGGACTGGAAGTAGCGATAGCTTCCAGCGTTCCCTTAAGCGCCGGTCTGTCTTCTTCCGCCGCTTTAGAATGCGCAATCGCGGTGGGTATTGACGACCTGGCTTCGCTGGGGTTGGCAGGCAGCTTTGAGGGAAGAAAACTGCTGGTAGAGGCAGGAAAGGTAGCTGAGAACCGCTATGTGGGGGCTCCTACCGGAGGTTTAGATCAATCTGCATCGATGCTTTGTGAACAGGATCGAGTCCTGGAACTGGATTGTGCCACCTGGCAAACTCGTTCCCACCCCTTTGATTTGCCAGCTTTGGAACTGTCCTTACTAGTGATAGATACCTGCACTTCCCATGATCTTGCGGACGGACAGTACGGGGCACGCCGAGCTGCCTGTGAGGAGGCGGCTCAGGTTTTGGGGGTGAAAGAACTTGGTGAACTGGTACCGAAAGGTATTACGCCCTCCGATAACCTGACCGACTTAGAAGCTGCCGACTATCCTCCCTCTTGGGTGCAATCGCAGTTGGACAAATTAGACGACACGGAGCAGGTTTCGCGAGTACGCCACGTACTTACCGAGATCGCTCGCTGCCAGCGGCTGTGTGAGCTATTAGAGGCAGGCGCGGATCTAGATCAATGGCGCGAGCTGCTAGACGCCTCCCACGAATCCTTGCGGCGCGACTACGAAGTCACCTGCAAAGAACTAGATGTTGCGGTGGAGGCAGCCCGGGGGGCCGGCGCCTATGGAGCCCGGATGACAGGAGGAGGCTTCGGAGGGTGCGCTATCGCCCTGGTTCGCAGCGACCAGCTAGAGGCAACTGCCGATGCCATACTAGATGCTTTCGCCAAAGCTGGTTTTAACCAGCCCCGCTTCCTTAGCGCCTTGCCCTCCGCCGCAGCCGGCAGAGTGAAATAGTCGTGACCATTTTTTAAATTAGCAAGTTCCGCCGGGTCAAACTAAAAGAGTTTGACCCGGCGGAACTTTGCGGTTTAAAAATCAGCAGCTAACCCAACACTATAGATAGTGCTTGTTTGCAACTGTTCAGTCACCTTTCTCTATTACCTGGTTCTGGGAATCCGCGGTCTCGCTATCTTCCAGATTCGGTATGTTCTCTACATCAGGCAGTTTCTCCGCATCGAGCTCAGCGAGCTTCAGGCCAAGAGATTCTTTAGCACCAGATCCTCCCATAGCGTGACCTTGTACTACCTTTTCGGCAGTACTCTCATTGGCGCTAATGCCAGGAACTGCGGCTTTAAGTGCCTGCGCATCCTGGTCATCAAGTTGAGCCCGCAACTGTTCGTTCTTCTTTTCCACGTCCAAGAAGAACAAGAGCACCAAAATCAATAGGTTGGCAATCGTAGGTACCCACAGGTACATGAACTTGATCATCTGTAGAGCCGATTCCACTTGTACCTTGGCTCCGCCTACATAACCCCCTACCTCAAGCAACCAACCGGCGACTGCGGTACCTACCCCACTGCCGACCTTGACCCCTAAAGAAGAACAAGAGAACATCATGCCATCAATGCGCTTCTTAGTGCGCAAGAAGGTATTCTCGCTGATCTCAGCAATCAGGGCGTTAAGGGTTCCCTGGAGCGGGCTCATTCCCAGGGAAGCTAATCCGGAGAAAAATAGCATCAACGTGACTGAGCCCATCGACGCACCCAGAACTACCCCTAAGCGTCCGAGGACGGCCACTATGTAACCTACGATTGTAACCGGCTGCATCCTCCCGATCTTCGAAACCACCAGTGGGGTTATCAGTAGCCCCACAATCAGCGGAATGTTAATGGCCCAGGCAAATACGCCCAGTAATTTAGCGTTCCCCAGAATGTAGGTCATAAAGTAAATTCCCATATTTAGGGTGGCGGTGAAGAACTGCATCAAAATAAAGCAAACTACGATAATCACGTAGTAGCGGTTGCCCATCAGCTTTAACGCTTCCAGGAAGGTAACATCGTCATCAGTCTTAGCTGCTTCCTCATCCCCCTCTGCCAATTCGGTGGGAGAAAGCTCTTTGACCGAGAACACTGCCAAGGTGTTAGACAAGATACCGATTATCGCGTAAATAATCGCCATATTTCGCCAGGCAGCCGCACCGCCACCCATTGCTTGCACTACGCTGACGGTGATGGTTTGAATCGTGAGGTTAGTACCAAAGGCGAACATGAAACGGATGGATCCCATCTGCACCCGCTCGGAGCGATTCTTAGTAATTAACGCGGTCAAAGCGGCATAAGCAATGTTGTTTGCCGTGTAGAAGACCGCATTCAACAGGGTATAAGCGATGAAGAACCAGGTGTATTGGGCGGTTTTACCCATAGAGGTGGGGATGGCATAAATCGCTATCAACATGGCGGCACATCCAAAGAATGCGTAGAACATCCAAGGCCGTGCCTTACCCATTTTCGAATGGGTTTTGTCCATTAAGCGCCCAAAAATGATATCCGAGAAACCGTCGAAGAACTTCGACAGCATTATCAGGGTTCCTATGACTCCAGCGCTCAGTCCTAGGGTATCCGTAAGGTAAATCATTACGAACGCCGAAAGGAAAGCGTAGACCACGTTCCCGGCGATATCACCAGAGCCGTAACCTACTTTGTTGTACCACTTAAGGTATTTCTTTTCTTCCATGGGGTATCTTGTCCTTTGAATTAGTTGGAAAGACGGATAGTGAAAGAGAATTGGGTGGTCTCGAAATCAACCCGATATTTTTCCAGCAGTTTCGGTCCGCAGCTTTGCGAACCGATTCCTGCCATCAGGTGGTCCAGACACAAGATGGTGCTATCAGCTTCCGTCAACTGATAGTCATGAGGTTTAGTTGTAAGCTCCTCTTGACAGTAATAACTGGCGTTAAAGGAGAATACGTCCTCGCTGACAACCTCGATCTTCAGGTCCTTTCCGGCAAGACACAGATAGTCGCAATCTGAGCGAGATCCGTTTTCTTGCGGACGTAAATAATTTTGGAACAAATCGGAAACTGAGGATTCGAAGCGTCCATGCCAGCTAGAACGACGCTTGTCGATATAGCTTTCATGCGGCCCCAGCCCTGCCCAAGTGGCTTGCTGTAGGGATTTATCTAGGAAGATGCGCAGACCCAAGCGAGGCAACTCGGGGAATTGGGTATCCCGGCACACCTTCGCGTTTACCTGTAAAACTCCGTCTGGCCTGATAATCCACTCCACATCGGCTTTCAGCATCGGCTGCAAGCTAGGTGACACCAGCGCCACTTTGGCGCCGATCACCGCGCCCCGGGCTTCATTATCAGCGCGAACCTCATAAGCGTGCGGGTAGGCACGGTCATAGCGCGCCCGCTCCCAGAGGGGACGAATATACATATCGTTATCGGTGGGAGCCCGCCAAATATTTAACTCCGCCGGCTGCTTTAATAGTTCTTTTCCGCCTAGCTCAATCCCAGTCAGCATCCCGGTATGACGCGAGAAGTGGTAAGTGTAATCCGCACTAACAACGCATATTTCTAGGGGATCTTCCGTTATCGTAGCTGTGCCCTCGCCCTCGACATCCGCTTTTAATAGCTCCAGGGCGCGAGGAGTGTGCGGGCTGGGATTCTTGAGGGCGAACTCGTCAAACCCTAATGAATGTCCAGCTTCCAGGAACGCCATAGGGCGGGTCAGATAGGTTTCTACCCGCAGGTAGCAGCGTCCTTGTGCGGGCACTTCTAGCTGCAAAGGAATCTCAACCATTTCATGAGCGGGCAAATTTGGTACTTCCAAAGTGCCGCTTTCTTCTTGTCCGTCTACCACTTTCACCCAGCGCAAGGCAGTGTAATCAGCGGCGTTCAGATGGTCGGCAGTATTAGTGACCAGCAGTTTTCCGCCTTCTTGATCATATTGACAGCGCAAGGGCCGGTAGACATTTTTGGCTTCTAGCAAACCAATATGAGGTACGCGTTCAGGGGAAACTAAACCGTCTACACAGAAGTTTCCATCGTGGGGATCTTCGCCACTATCGCCGCCATAGAGTAGATGACCATTGCTGCCCCGGACTGCGTGGTCACACCACTCCCAGATGAAACCGCCGCACATGCGAGCATCGGAACGCACTTTGTCCCAGAACTCTTCGAGATCACCCGGGCCGTTACCCATAGCGTGACAGTACTCGACTAAAAGGAAAGGTTTGTCCCCTAGATTTTCTAGGTAATCGTCAATATCAGATAGCGGCGGGTACATCCGCGAATACAGGTCGATATTTTGGTAGTCATATTTGCGGTCGGAAGACCGATAGAACGCGCTTTCGTACTGAGTTACCCGGCTAGGATCGAATTGTTTTACCCAAGCCAACGATTCTTCGAATGTGCAGCCATAAGCGCATTCGTTACCTGCTGACCAGGAAAATACACTGGGACGATTCTTTTCCGAGTGAACGCACAGTTGCATGCGATCCGTCGTGGGCTCGATCCAATCGGGATTATTGGAAATCGGATGGTTCCAATGTTCCTCAATGTTTTCTTCAGATTCGTCCTGTAACAGACGATTGCGAGTACCGTGGCTTTCATTATCGGCCTCGCTCATCACATAAAATCCCGCTTGGTCACAGAGGTGATAGAACTGGGGACAGTTGGGATAATGGGAAGTTCGCACCGCGTTGATATTGTGCCGGCGCATCATCCGCAAATCCCGCTTAATATGCTCGATAGACACTACCGGACCGGAATCGGGATCGCTATCGTGGCGATTAACCCCTTTGATTTTGATGGGGCTGCCGTTGAACTTTAGAACCGCGTCCTCGATAGTAACTTGTCGCATCCCCACTTTCTCGGCGATTACTTCGCCCTCGCTGACCATAACCAGGTCATATAAGTAGGGGTCACCCGGATGCCACAGCCGAGGATTATCGACAGTAAAGCGGGCGCAGTGGGTGTAAATACCTTGCGGATCCGCAAAGGGTTCGAGGACGCTGGTGGCTATCTCGCCCTCAGGGTCACAGAGCCTGGCGGTAATGTCCAGCGCTTCTCCCGTAAAGTTGGCACGCAGGGTTACTTCTGCCCGACCATCCTGCAAATCGGTAGTAACGAAATAGTCATTCAGATGTGAGAGCGGCCGTTTCAACAGGTAAACGTCACGAATAATCCCGGAAGTGCGGAATTTATCTTGGTCTTCCAGGTAGGATCCATCAGACCATTTGAAAACCAGCACCGCCAGAATGTTTTCCCCTTCCTTTAAATATTCGGTGACATCAAAAGTGGATTGGGAGTGCGTGACCTGGGAATAACCGACGTATTGTCCGTTTATCCACAGGTAGAAGCAGGAATCTACTCCCTCGAAAACCAAAGTGGCCTCGGGAGCTTGCGAGTCTTTTTCATAGTTAAAGGTATGGCGATAGGCTCCCGCAGGGTTGTTATAAGGAACATGGGGTGGATCGAAGGGGAAGGGGTAGTTAATGTTGGTGTATTGATACTGATCGTAACCGTGATGCTGCCAGGATCCAGGAACCGGGATACGCCCGGGTAACGCCACGCGCTCACAGGCGAAAAAGTCGGCAGGTACCGCCTCTAGGTTTGGGTAATACCCAAAGTCCCAGTCACCATTCAAGAGCTGGAAACGATCAGAGGCCTCACGCTCTAGGTTAAAGTTACGTCCTCGGTTTTTTTCTTTGGCCGCCTGTAGCGGCGAGAACGGAATATAGTAGGCGCGCGCCGGGAGAGTATTTTCGTGTAAGACCTGCAGGTCTTGGTGGTGAATTTCCAGTTGCATCTGCTTCTCCTAATGAATGGGAGTTTTATTGCTTGTACCCTACACCTGCTTTGGTGCTATCGATGTCAACAATACTGATAACGATAACACATGTAGAAGTCGGGCAAGTCCTAAATGAATTAGGTTTTCACCTGGTACGCTTCACGCGTGACGGGAAATAAGGCACGCGGTACTAAATCTGCTTCTATCTACGATGTAGCTAGAGAAGCAGCGGTATCCGCACAGACTGTTTCCCGAGTGGTACGCGGGCACCAAAACGTGTCACCATTGACCCGGGAACGAGTGCTGCAAGCAATTTCCGACCTCGGATACAAACCTAACCGCACCGCGCGTGCTTTGCGCACCGGTTCCTATGGCGTTATCGGGTTACTCACACAAGAAATCCGACGTACCGGGGAAGCACATACCTCCAACGGGGTTTTCGACCGAGCTCGCCAACTAGGTTATTCAGTGAGCCTGGTGCAGGTGGAGTATCCTCATACTCCACAGGTGCACCGGGCTATGTCGCTACTTTCCCAAGAAGATATTGACGGATTAGTGATTGTACAGGCCGGAGATGCCAATGCCGAGCAACTCACTCTCCCCAAAAATTTGCCGGTTGCTTCTTCGGATTCCAATCTGGTTGACGTTTACCCATCTGCTTCTGCTGACCAGGTTGGAGGAGTCCGCGCGGCAATGCGACATCTACTAGATTTGGGGCATCGCACCATTCATCACGTGAGCGGCCCAGAACATTCACGCTCTGCGAGGGTACGAGAAGAGATTTGGCGTGAAATGCTGGCTGCAGAAAACCGGGAAATCCCGACGGTAATTCCCGGAGATTGGTCAGCAAACGCTGGTTACGAAGCTGGAAAACAACTAGCGAAAAACCCGGAAGTTACCGCAGTTTTTTGCGCCAACGATGAGGTCGCCTTAGGACTGATCCGAGCGCTAAGCGAAAGACAGATCCGTGTACCGCAGGATGTGTCCGTAGTGGGCTTTGACGGAATCGAATTATCTGAGTTTTCATTCCCACCGCTTACTACCATAAAGCAGGACTTTTATGCTGCCGGAGTGGAAATGGTGAACCTGATTAACCGGCAGCTGCAGGGGGAAACCAATAACCTTCATCTGACGATTCCAACGGAGCTAATAGTGCGTGCGTCCTCTGCTCCACCCGCAGCCTAAGAATACTGGGAATATTGGTTATTAAAACCGCAGATAAACAACATTTTGCGGAGAGTAAGGGATTCGAACCCTTGATACCCTTGCGGGTATAACGGTTTTCAAGACCGTCTCCTTCGGCCACTCGGACAACTCTCCTGGCCTACGCTAAAGCGTACGGACAAACCCCATGTTACAGTTGCTAACCGCCAGAGCTAAAATCCGCCAAATCTTTTCTTACGACTTGGCTCCTCAGGCAGCGGTTTATCCAGCAACCCCTGCGCCAGAGCCATCGCGAATACCGGAGACAAAGGCAGACGGGGCAATAGTACCGCCTGCACGGCATGGTAAACACTGTCCCGTAACTTTTGGTTCTCTAAATCTAGAGGCTGATTTTCAGGGGAGAGCCGATGTACGATTCTTCCGCCACGCACCAGAAAGTGCTCATAGGCGAAATCAAGCCAGGCACGATAGCAATGCTCATAATGGTCTACTACTTCTGCTGAGGCTCCGTCTTGTTGGGCAGCTCGCAACATCGTGACTGCCGCACCGATTGCCTCAAATTGCACCCAGGCCTGGCGATCGCGGATTATTGGTTTGCCTTCCCAATCCACGGTGAAGGCAAAACCAGGAGCCCCATCACGCCTCCAGGCATCTTCTCGCGCCCGCTCAAATATTTCGGTTGCAGCTTCACTGAGCCATTCAGGTACTTCTTTGTTGGTAGTTTTCAACATGGCTCGTGCCTCTAACATTAGACGCGAGAACATGAAGGAGTGACCTACATCAGAGCCGTAAGCCCGATGGGTTTCCTGCGGATTATCCCGGTTATATCCCAGTAGCGGCTGCCAGTCACTGTCATAATGCTCCGGGATTCGCCAGTTATATTCACGAGATACCCGGGCAACTCGCTCTAGAATCCGTATAGCCCGCTCCGTCCATCTACTGTCATTAGTAACCTGGGCTACCAGCATATATGCCTCTACCATATGCATATTAGAGTTCAGACCCCGGTAATCTTCGCAGACAGAATAGTCACGATTGAAGCTCTCGCAGACCATTCCTGCTTCCTGATCCCACCAGTGCAGATCGTTATCGCGAATAGCTTCTTGCATCAATTCATGGGCACCGATACGATCCGCAGCAGTTGCCGAGGCCGCTCCCAACAGTAAAAATGCGTGGGAGTAGGAACGTTTGTCGTCACGTCCTTGATAAGGGATCGCCTTTCCATCCTGGTCAAGTTCATGCTCAATGGCATCGAACCATCCGCCATTATCAGGGTCACGGAAATACTGGTTGAGGCAACGAATCCCGTGCTCTACCAGGCGGCGACATCCGGGCACCCCCAACAGCACCCCAAGAGAAAACACGTGCACCATCCGGGCGGTAAGATACAACTGAATCGGCTGTTCTAGGTCAACTTCGCCGTTCCGATCTAGGCAGGCGAATCCCGTTTTGACCTCTGATTTACGCCCGTAATCCAGCAAGTCCTGCAAACAGGCAGACAGCCAACGGTTATGTTCGATTGAGTCGAACCAAAACATTGTTCAGCTCCTTTGTTGATGTTTTCTTTGGGGCAGGTAAAAAGACTAAACAAATTTCATCTGGTGACGCACGGGGGTAACCGCGTCAGTTAGAGCGGGCACCGCCAGATAATCCACCCCTGATTCGCCATAAGCACCGGCGTCTTCCAGGTCTATATCTCCCCTGACTTCCAGCAGGGTTCCGGGATTAATCGTCTGGCGGTGATCAGCGGCCAGGGTTGCTTGTTCAGGGGTAAATCCCTGCAGAGCTACCAGATCAACCTTCATTTTCAACAGCGGATCCAGGTCTTGCAGGCGATCTATTTCTACCTCGATCGGTTTACCCTGGGCCGCTGTGCGTACGTGATTAATAACGTCTCCCAGCCCGGTTCCCAGTTTCAGATGTTCCACCGTTACCTGCGGGAAAGAGCCGACACCGAGGCGAGAAGTCATACCATCCCCCACTCTAACCGCATATTTTTCAAGCTCTCCTAAGCCGGGAGTAACCGAGAGAGTATCCCTGACTACCAGTTTCGTCTGCGAAAGTGCCTGCGCCAACTGCGCGGTCTTTGTTGCAATCCCTGACAGATGCGATAAGAACCACAGACATAGATCCCTGGCTTCCAAGAGGCCGCGAGTACTACCGCTCAGTTCCAAAACTGGAGTTCCCGCAGCTACCGTGGTGCCATCCGCAATTCGTAAGTGCAAGTCATAGTCTCCCAGCACTTGCTTTAGTACTTCGCGAGCAACGGGGATCCCACAGATTCGACCATCTTGGAGGGCAATAAATTGCACGCGGGCACGATCATTCTCTGGAACTACCGCGGCAGTAGCTATATCTTCTCCATAGCTTCGGCAGCTCTCCAGGGCACGCTCTACTACTTGAGGCACATAATCTCCCTGAGGATACTGCAGGTAATCAGCCATCGAATCTCTCCGTCCTTTAAACCACTATCTCCGAATGCGCGAGGGCACCCTGGCTTAATCCTTTCACGCTTTGCGCTCAGATTTAGGCGTTCGGAACTGGCTCCAGGATTTCTTTTCCACCCAGGTAGGGACGCAGCGCCTGCGGCACGTACACTGACCCATCGGCTTGCTGATGATTCTCCAGGATAGCTACCAGCCAACGAGTACAGGCTAAGGTACCGTTCAAAGTAGCGACCGGCTGAGTTTTTCCGTTCTCATCCCGATAGCGAATCCCCAGGCGGCGTGCCTGATAGGTAGTGCAGTTGGAGGTAGAGGTTAGCTCTAGGTAGCGTTCTTGGCTGGGCAGCCAGGCTTCACAGTCGAACTTGCGGGCTGCTGAAGTTCCCAAGTCTCCAGCGGCGGTATCGATTACCCGATAGGGCAGTTCAACTTTTTGCAACATTTCTTCTTCCAATGCCAATAGGCGCTGGTGTTCCGCTTCGGATACTTCTGGACGGCAATAAGAGAACATTTCTACCTTGTTGAACTGGTGTACCCGAATAATTCCGCGCACATCTTTTCCATGGGAACCTGACTCCCGCCGGTAACAGGCTGACCATCCGGAATACCGTAGAGGCTCTTCCCCTAGTTCCAGGATTTCCCCGCCGTGATAACCGCCGAGGGCGACCTCGGAGGTACCTACCAGGTAGAGGTCATCGGCAGGTAGGTAGTAGATTTCTTCGGAATGTTCAGTTAAGAATCCGGTTCCACGCATGGTGTCGGGAGTGACCAAGGTGGGAGTGGTCATGGGGATAAATCCATGCTGCTCTGCCAAATCCCAGGCGCAGGTGAGCAGTGCCAGTTCCAGACGTGCCCCGATGCCTCGTAGATAGTAGAAACGGGAGCCAGATACTTTAGCGCCTCGCTTAACGTCGATTGCCTGCAGCATCTCCCCGATTTCCAGGTGGTCGCGAACTTTGATGCCCTCGGCTGCAAAATCGCGAATCTTCGCGCCGCGGTGGGCAAGAACTGCATAGTCGTCCTCACCGCCCGAGGGAATCCCGGGAATGATGATATTGGGCAGTGCACTGGCACTGCCCTGTGTTTTTGTGAAAGCTCCTCCCGCCTCGGCCTCGGCTTCTTTAACTTTTCCCGCCAATTCTTTAGCTTTGGCAAGTACTTGAGGCCGCTCACTGGGATCAGCTCGCCCGATGCTCTTAGATAGCGCCTTTTGCTCCGCGCGCATCGCTTCGAATTCTTGCTGTTTTTTTAGTCGGAGTTCATCTGCAGCCAGTACTTCATCGATCCGCGCGGGATCATCCCCGCGGGCAATTAGGGATTCTTTTGCTGGCTGCGGATCCTCACGCAACTGACGAATATCAATCATGTTTTTATCATATCGTTACTGGGCATCCCTTCTCATATCGCCTTTCCGATCGAGTAACTGGTGGCGGAATGCCTGGCAGTATTGGTCAGTTGCGTCCCGCCAATCCTCAGCTTGCTTCCTCGTTGCTCTAAGATCACTGCAAATGTTCTAAACTAGCAGCCATGACCACTGTGCTCTGGATTCTGGTAATCGCGGCGCTAGCCTTAGGGATTATTGCTTTGTCGTGGGCGATTAGTGCCCGCCGGATTGCCACCCGGGCAATGAAACTTGCGATTAAACAAGGTTTTTCAGCGCCTACCACTACCTGCAGCAATGAGTCTTCAAAACGGGTGGTGGTGATTTATAACCCCATGAAGATTGCGGATCTTAATGAATTCCGCCACGTCGTTACCCAGCGCGCCCAGGCCACCGGTTACGAGGAACCGGTGTTCTTGGAAACCGACCAGGATTCTTTAGGCGCTAACCAAGCTAAAGAAGCGATCCGGCAAGAAGCCGGGCTGGTTATTTCTGCCGGTGGGGACGGCACTTTACGGATCATCGCGGCTACCTTATCCGAAAGCCGAATTCCGCTCGGGATTTTGCCGCTAGGAACCGGGAATCTTTTAGCCCGCAATCTCAATATCCCAATTGATTCTTTACCCCGTGCCTGTGAAATTGCGTTTACCGGTAAGAACACCGGCGTTGATTTGGGGATTTTGAAAACTGAAACTGAAGAGGAGTTTCCATTTCTGGTCATGGCGGGGATCGGCTATGACGCAGAAGTGATGAACCGAGTCTCTAGCAAACTTAAAGAATCGATCGGATGGGGTGCCTATGTCGTTTCCGGGATCGCCGCTTCAAATAAACCCCCGATCACTATGGATGTTGCTTTTGGAGACCAGTCGCACCCACGTACTCGGAAAGTCAATACTCTACTGTTTGCTTCCTGCGGGGAGCTAGTGGGGGGCATCCCCCTCTTGCCGGAGGCTAACCCGCATGATGGCTGGTTAGAAATATTAATGCTGAGTGTACGCGGCGGATTAATTGGGTTTTTAGAGGTAATTAGTGGAATATTCCGCGACACTTTAGGGGTTAAAAAACTCACCGCCGGATTGGTATCCAAAACCGATGTGATCCGCACCCGGACAGCCAGCGCCAAAGTACATGGGGAGCCGCGGATGATTCAAGTCGATGGCGATACGGTGGGCAGTTACCGGGAGATTTCAGCCTCTTTAGATCGCGGAGCAGTAGTAGTACGCATCCCCTAGGCAGCTTCTAGGCGTCTGCATAGCCCATAATCGCGAACTCGTGACCTACCTACTTTTGTAAAATCGAATCCACCCAGCCCCGGGCACGCTGAAAATCACTGTCTCCCGTGCGGGGAGCATGGTCATTTCGTACCTGGTCGGCGCGCGCATAGGAGCCTAAAAATCGTAAGTCTTCACTGATCCGGTACAGCCCCCGCAGTGCGGATTGCACTCGCTCTTCCCTAACGTGTCCATCCAGATCGATACTGAAAACGTACCGTCCCGGATGCCCGGCTAGGGGACGCGACTCGATACGGCTCAAGTTGATTCCCCGTGCCGAAAACTGTTGCAGCATTTCTAGCAGCGCCCCCGAACGGTAATCATTAGGTAAACGTACTTGAATAGTGGTTTTATCGGCTCCGCAGGGCTGGGGTACCTGACCGGGATTCGCCACTTCCACGAAACGGGTAACTGCCCCGGGATTGTCGGCTACGTCCTCGTAAAGAGGCGTAAGCCCATAGGTGGTTACTGCCGCCGCCGAGGCTAGCACCGCTTGGAAACCCGCATTGCCCTCAGAAAGCATCCGCGCTGATTCCGCGGTGGAGGTAGTGGCCACATGAACCGCCCCCGGCAGATGGTCAGCTACCCAGTTGCGGCATTGTGCCCAGGCATGAGAGTGGGTGCCGATGTGAGTAATCTCGGAAAGTTTCATCCCTTCGCGTACCGCTAAAGTGAACCCGACCGGGACAATCATTTCTGCTACTATTTGCAGGCGTTTGTCCCATCCCAGGGAATCCAAGGTGGCGCTCACGCCTCCTTCAATGGAGTTTTCGATAGGCACCACTGCCCGCTCCGCTTTACCCTCCCGCACCTTATCCATAGCGAGGCGTTCCCCGGCACAGGGGATCAGCTGGGCACCCGCCGGTGCCACTTGTAGCAATGCCTGGTGACAAAAAGTGCCTACCGGCCCTAAGAACGCGTAGTTATTAACTGCAGTATTCATCTCCGCTTCCTTTATCAACTATTTTCACGATACTAGGAAAAATGCCCTTAACCCTTATCGAGACCGTAGAATATGGCTGTGGTGAAAACAGTAAGGCATCTTTCCCGTTTAGGTTGCGCCCTCCTGTTTAGTTTTTTCTTTACATTACTGGTATTACCGGTAGAGCCAGCGGCGGCAACTACTTGGGAACCAGAACCCGCCCCTAAAGCTCTAACGCAACAGCAACGTCTCTACTACCCTAGTCTGGATACCTATACCACCCCGCGGGTTAGGGATCCCCTACTGGTAGTGCTAACTAGGGATCTTTCCTGGCAACAAATCGCCCCCAATTTGAAGCAATACCCACAGCTAGCAAAATACGCCTCGGCGGGTGCGGTCGGCACTGTTAACACCTCGAGATGCCTTAGCGAGTCTGTGCTAACCATACAAAATGGCTATCCTGCCCACTTGGCGCGCCCCTGCCCTAGAGCTGCGGTAGCGGCCGGGAAAATAGCGGGAATTGACGCAAGTTACTGGCAAGAAACTCAGCAGGCAAGCCCGGGACAATTAGCAGGCGTTTTAGAAGCCTTCGGGATTAAAACGCGAGCAATCGGCTCCCAGGCGGGCTTATTATTGGCTGACGGTAACGGCTCCGTGAAAAATTATGCCGCACTACCCGAATCCGTCCCGGAACTGACGGCCAAAGTAAAAGCCGGTATTTCCGAGGGCGGGCTCACCGTAGTAGATCTAAGTACACTGTCTTCAGCGGAGCGGCAACTACAAATGTTGGAGGGGGCACTAGCGGGGTTAAGCCCCAAGTCGGGGCTGATTTCCCTGTCCCTAGTGGCCGATGCAAAAAACACTGCGCCCTATTTGCTGAGTTATTCCCCAGCTAGCGGTACCGGCCTAGCCACCTCCGCGAGCACCAATGCTGCCGGTCTAAGCACTTTAGCCGATACTAACGCTCAGATTCTTTCGCATTTCTCCCTGCCGGTGCCTGACGGAAACCGAGGAAGGGCTCTAAGTGCTCACAGTCTGCCCGGGCAGTCACAATCGTTAATAAACTTAGACAATACTGCCAGCAGTTCCGCAGAAAAAGACCTGCAACAGCGTTTAGATTATTTACAAAACCAGGTTCAACTTTCTACTGTCAACCTCGACGTTAAAATCTGGCTTTATCTGGCTATTACTTGCTGTCTCTTCTTGAGTTTTGGAGGATATCTGGGGAGCAGGAAGCGCGGACAGCTAAAGCGGCGCCGCATCCGAATTCCCCTGAGCGCCGCTGCAGTTTTCGCTGCCTTCCTTTCTCCTGCTTCTTTCTGCCTCTACTACCTATTAGGTGCTGACTGGGCAGTATCGCCCGCCTGGGCTGGCGGCGCGATAGCTCTAGTTGCCTCACTTTTTACCGTCCTGTTAGCGCTTTTAGTTTCGACGCTGCGACAATCTTTCGCTTTTTCTCCTGCCCAACTGGCGCGCGGGGCAGGGATAGCTACGAGCGCCTTCACCTTGGGGATTATTCTCTGGACGCGCAAACAGGCTGAATATACACAAGTGGGAACCCCTTTGGGTTATAGCGTTTTAGACGGCCCCTTCTTGTGGCAACTATCTGCCGAAGCCGCCGCCTTGACGCTTAGCTGCATCCTACTAGCCGTGGTTTGCGCGCTTGCCTCATTACCGCCTATAGATACTTTCTGGCGTCGAAACCGGGTTAAATGCCGAGCAATAACTGCGGTAACGGCGCTAGCCTTATTCACTGGCTTGTGGCTGTGGGCAGGAGTTTCGGCTCTGATCTGTGCCGTACTTTTCCTCGCTCCTTTAGCTGTGGCATTTTTGACTTATGCCTCTCCACTTGTTGCTTCGCCCTGCGCTTCGCGTTCGAGTTCGCATTTTCGAGCGGTTTCAGTAGTGGCAGTGCTGGGGGCACTATCCCTGGGGTGCGCCGGAATACTCGGGACCTTTGGAGTAAGTCCCGATGCCCCGGCCACCAAGATCGATGCCTTATCCCAGTCCGCAGATACCAAAGTGGCGGTGGTTTTCACTTCGGGTCTTTCCTGGGAAGACCTAGTGGCGGCACAGCCGGAACTGGCACACCGCTCCTCGGCAGTTAGAAGCGGGGCTCTATTTACCTTAGCCCCCTACCCTTTTAAGGCTATGGCTTGTCCCCAGGATGCTTGGTTAACCTTTTCTGCTGGCCGCCCCTTGTCTCGATATTCGCTTGCGGGCCGGAATCTTTGCCTGGAGCCAGAGCCTTTGAGTGACGGTAAACGGGTACAGATGTGGGATTACTACCAGCGTTCAGCTATTGCTAGCTCCTTCGCCGCCAAGCCTGGAGTATTTGCTGAGCAGCTGCGGGAGGCGCAAATCTCTGCAGGAGCTATCGGAAATAGTGCCGCTTTGGCGCTAGCAGATCCCGAAGGAATTATCCGCGGAGAGGTAAGCGATATTGATCCTCTGGCTCCCGGCTACGCTCAGGCAGTACAGAGTATGGTTTCCTCTCACGCTCTGACCCTGATCGATGTGCAAACTGGATCCCAAAACCTTAATCCGGATCGGCTAAGCCGCGAGGTAGGTGCACAGCAGCAAGATATCTTCTACTTCCTGGATCCTGCCACCGGAAAATCACAATTGGAAAAATCGGATATTTGGGATCCGATTTGGCTATTGCAAAATGGTGGTTCCCTCTCGGGAAACTCTTTGCAAGCGGGAACGCTAGTTACTGACTCAAAAAATGCCCGGCACCAGCTGCAAGATAGGAATAATCTGCGCCGCTCCGAAATGAACCCGCAGGTAAATCCAACTCCCGCAGCCTCTGTGGAATTATTCGGCGATTCTGGCAGTACTTTTGCTCCAGGCGCCTTACACTTGGTAGATCTTTCCACGGTGCTAAGTCAAGACCCCGGACTAGATCCGGACTACCTAACCCAGACCCGAACACAAAATCACCGGCTGTTTCCTACGGTAGCTACCTATCCGGATCTGCGAGGAAAGCTACCGGATCGTATCAACCTAGCCCAACATGAAAAACAGATCACCGCCCTCAAGCACACCCTAGCGGCGCTGCCAGAAAATACCCGCGCCCTGGTGGTATCAGCTAACCCCGATTCTGCCCAGCAAGGTTTACAAGCCGCTATGGTCTACGGGAAGGGAATCTCGGAGGGGATCATCTATTCTCCCTCTACCCACCAGATGGGGATTGCCCAAACTGCGGATTTACCGACCACAGTTCTGGACTGGTTAGGGGCTCGCGACCCCAAACTGAGTACCTCAGGTTCTCCCCTAATGATTAGTGCTAATGCGGCTACTAGTGCTGACCGCTTAGAACGTCTAGTGAGTACTTCCCAGCGCGCCGATGCTAGCTATGCGCGCCTGGGACTTCCGCCAAGCAAATTCGTTGCCTTCGCTGCGGGCGCTTTGCTAGTGCTAGCCTTATCCCTGGTTTCTTTGCTAGTCATAAGACCGAATCCGCGGCGTCCTCATTTGCAGATTCAACTCGGCATGCTCGGACAGTTCCTTTGCCTAGCGGTGGCTTCCTTACCCGCTGCTTGCCTGGGAGCTGCCATGTTACCGTGGTGGGAAGCTGAAGCGCCCACTAGCTTTTTCACTTCCGTAAGCATCTTGATTGCTACTTTACTAGCTCTAGTTGCCTGCACTGGCCCCTGGCGTGATCGCCCCATTGGACCGGCATTGGTGATTGCCGCTTTCAGTACCTTTTTCATTTGTTTAGATGTCGCCACCGGTTCCCACATTTCCATGGATTCGCCCTTCGGATCGTTTTCTCTGTTAGGAGCCCGCTTCTTTGGGTTTGGAAATGTTTATTACTCAGTATGTGCCATCTGGACATTACTGCTATGCGGATGTGTTACCTCCCTGGGGCGCCCCGCAGCTTTCAGGGGTAAAAGAAATTCACGACTACCAGTCTGGTTAGCTAACCTATTTATCGCCTTCTTAGGGATAGCTTTCATGGTGGTAGATGGCCTCCCGCGTTTTGGCGCCGATTTCGGAGGGCCGATCTCCTTCTTGCCCGGCTTCTTAGTACTGGTGCTCTTGCTTAATGGCAAACGGATAGGAATAAAGCGGATGCTCGTGGTGCTCATGGTGGCGGCGGGAGCTTCCGTTGGACTGGCATTTGCCGACTGGATGCGTCCTGCCTCCCAAAGGACGCATCTAGGAAACTTTGTACAGTCTATTATTAACGGTGACCTTCAGGTGATTATTACCCGGAAACTCCTAGCTAACCTGGCCAGTTGGGGATCAATAACCTACGTTTGGTCACTACTGTGCTGCCTACTAGTTTTCGTAATCCTAGTATTACCCGCGCTGTCACTAACCCCGATGCCGACGAATCTTTTCCTTCCCGATAATATGGCTGCTACTCCCCTGTCTACCAGGTCAAACCAGGAGGCAAGCAGTCAGAAATACTGGCAGCGCGGTCGCAGCTATCTGCGAGATTTAGCAACCTTTGCCACCTGGTTATTTGCACGCGTGCGTCCTCAGCTGGGAGAAACCCCGCTGGCAAAGAAAGAAAGCACCCTGAGGATCACGCTGTTAGCAATCGGGATCAACCAGTTATTCGCGTATTTACTCAATGATTCCGGTACTCAGCTGCCCGCCACGGGACTGTTACTTACTGCTTTGGCTTACTGTTCGGCACTCTTTGCGTCTTTACCCGGAACTTCGCGGGGCTTAGCTCGATAGACTCTGCCGGGTTGTTGTTTGACCGCTGCCTCTAAGAACTTATGGGGTTTAACATGTACCCGGCGGGCACGCAGCCTGCCTAGGGCTTTCGCCACGTCAATAAACTGGTGCAGGCGATGCATCTGGGATTTGAAATCCCGCCGGCTAACCCGGTGGGTAAAGTTTACCGGCACCTCTTTAACCGAAAAACCTGCACTAAGCAGGCTAATCGTCATATCTGTTTCGACTCCCCAGCCGGCAGCCAGGGGGAGGGCGGCTTGGAAAGCAGCGGTGGTTAGACAGCGTTGCCCCGACAGAGGAGCCTGCGGATTCCACCCGGTAGTACGTCTAATTGCCCATCTGGATAAGCCCAGTACAAACCCGTGACCGCCTGCCCCAGCCGGCTTAGGTAAAACCGCAATAGTGCAGTCGGCCTCTCCAGTAATAACGGGCTCGATTAGCGGAGCCGCTTCAGCAGCGCTATCAGCCAGATCAGCGTCTAAAAATAATAACAGTGGTGGTCTTTCTCCTTTGATAGCCCGCATCGCTACTACCTTGGCGCCAGTTTCCATGGAGGAAGCTTTGCCGCGATTTACGGTGTGACGGACGGTTACTGCCCCGGCTTGTCTGGCCACTTCGCGAGTATCATCTGAGGAACCATCATCTACCACTACGATTAAGTCCAGGTCGACAAATGGTAGCGCTTTTACTGCTCTAACAGTCATCCCAATACGCTCGGCCTCATCTTTTGCGGGAATAATTACCGCCACGCGCTGATCTGCCTGCCCACCGGGATCTACATGCATGTTTTGCCTCAGCTTTACCTATTCTTTTAGACCCAAACTTATAACTTTATTCTAACCATAAATAGGAAACTTGCGAACCTATTTGACGGCCACGGCAGCCTGTTTCCGGACAGCTATCAGTATTAATTCCATTTTAACCTGGCCTTCCTTCCTAGATAATGTCCTGATTATTTGGGATTATCCCCCTCCTCCTTATCCACTAACTGGCATATCCGCCACGCCATGACCGAGAAACAACCAGTGCGGGTTAGACTTAACTAAGTTGATTTGAAGTTAGCGGAAGGAAGGATACAGTGGCTGGCTCCAGGCGCATAAAACGTCGGCTTTTCCGGCTGGTCATAGTAATTCTCACTCTCGCGTTATTGGCGATAATCGGTGGTGGAACCTTCTTATGGTGGCGTTACACCTCCAGGCAAGCACAATCAACTGGTTATTTTAAGGTTCAACCGGTACTGCAAGAGGATTTCCGGGCTCAAGACTATGAGATTGCGTCCTTTATTCCTCTATGGGGACAACAATCTTCCATTCGCCCAGTAACCTATGGAGATTACCGCATTGGTGCCGGTGTCACTGGCGATGGTAGTGGCGTGATCCTGCAATTAGCCGCCGATGGAACCTCTTCTTGGTCGGTAAACTTAGGGGCCCCCTTAGCTGCCTGCGCTCAGCAAACACTCGGAGGCGCCGATGGAGACCATCGCCAACTACCGTGTCTTTATCATTCGGGTAATGGTTCGGGGATAGCAATAGTGGATTTGAAAATGGGGACTGCCCGCTGGATATGGGAATCTACCGATTCCTATGCCAATATCGCTACCCAAGGAGCCCAGATCGTCCTCGTTGGGGAAGATCTTTCCCTCCTACGCCTATCGGATCAAGGCGAACAGCTAGCGGAAGGATTAGTTTCCCAGAAAGCTTCCGACCCGCAGCTACAGCCAGATCCCGGTAATTGCAACCTTGACGGTAAACCTACAGAGCAAGCACCAGAAACTTTTGAGACTTTCTCCGATACCCTCTGGGTTATCGGGCATAAAGGAATCAACTATTTGGTGGATCCCGAAACTAACCAAATTCAGGCTGCCAGTCCCGGCAGATTGATCCGTAACGCTGACGATACTGCTTGGGCGCTCAGCCCCGCAGATGGCTGCACCCACTCCCTATTTATTCAGCCGCAACGCACCCATATCACTACCCTCCCGCAGGGAACTACAGTTCCCACCGACAACTCTGGGCAGCTATTAGACCTGGTGCAAAAGGGAGGAAAACTTTTCCGCATGGATTGGGAAAAGTTACGGTCCCTTCGCACCCTATTTGACGAAACCGAAATGAAACTGGGAGAAGGAACCCAAGTGCTCCCAACAACCAATTCTTTGTATGTTTCCAGTAACAACCAGCTGAGCTGCTATTCACGAAAGAATGGGAAAGAGCTCTGGTCCTTTAGCGAGAAAGTAAAACAAATGCGTCTACACCAGGACGTTTTGCTTTACAGCACTGAGGAGGGACTGCTTAAAGCCGTATCCACTGCTGATGGCATTGAGCTATGGAGCGTTAGTGCTGTAGACAACGGCTTTTTAGAATCAATAAAAGACAAGAAGCTACAAATCCTGTCTCCGGCGGGATTGCAAACTTGGGGGCGGCAAGTCGGGGAAAATCAAACCGTAGGTCGCGGAGCCGCCAACCCCATGACCACTGCGGAACCCGGTTTCACTGTCCCGGTTGATTCTTGCATCCGCGTAAGTGATACCAATGGTTCTGGCAGTTCCTACCAGGTGCAATTCAATCGGGTATCCTGCCAGCTAAAAGGAGCAGAGAAGGTTATCCGGGTAATCGATACCGGGCAAATCGATCGCGGAAAACCCGCGTCAGACTATCTTAAGAAGTGTCTAGAAGATCCCCAAGCCACGAGCGCAATCACCGTTACCAGCGCGATCGCCGACCCTAAAATATCTGCCCTGTGTACCGGCCGGGTGGCTTCAGGCCACTAGGTACTATACAGGTTTCATCTCGCTGAACCTTTAACCCCACCTTTTGCTGAGACTGTTTCTTAGATAGGTGAATTCCCAATCCTGCCTCTGCCTGTCCGCTATATTCTTCGCTGCCCAGGCGCCAAGAGACTTCAGCCAAGTATTTTCCGCGTCGCACCCGCAAATCCCGGGCAGTAGCCGCAATCCCTTGCCCCGCGGGACACATTTTCAATCCCCCTGGCGCTATTGCCAGTTGCGATCCCTCCGGAATCTCTATCCCAAACTGCGCGGCGGCCTCAGCGCTAAGGAAAGGACGATACCCCAGGAAAACAGCTGCAGCTTTGGAACCGGGATGAGTCCAGATTTCCTCGGCACTATTTACCGCCAAGATTTTCCCTTCATCCATAATTACAATCTGGTCTGCCAGGGAAAATGCTTCATCTTGATCATGGGTTACATAAACAACCGTCAATTGCAGGCTCCGAATAAGGTTACGCAAAGTAATCACCAATTCTTCGCGCAGCGCCCGATCTAGGGCAGATAAAGGCTCATCCAGCAACAGCAGTTCAGGCTCAGGCGCCAAAGACCGCGCTAGCGCCACCCGCTGGGCTTGCCCGCCCGAAAGAGTATCAATAGTGCGATCTTGATACCCCCCTAAACCTACACTGTCAAGCAGTTCTGAAACTTTTTCTTGCCTTTGCGCTTTAGGAAGATGCGCAATCCCATAGGCAATATTGCCGCTTACATTGCGACTGGGAAACAGTTGTCCATCTTGGAATAACATTCCGAAGCGACGCTGGTGTACCGGCACCTGTTCCATATTGCGTCCGCGCCAAGAAATAGTGCCTGCCGTTAAAGGTTCCAGTCCCGCAATCGCCCGCAATAACGAAGATTTACCACATCCCGAAGGCCCCAGGAGCGCGGTTACCGTACCTGTGGGAACCTCGATACTAAGATCTGTTACCGCTTGCACCTGCCCATATTGCACCCGCACCTGGGAAACAGTTAAGCCGTCCATCAGTATTCACCAACTTTTCTTCTTCGCAGCGCTTCTACTGCGCTCATTACCAGGGAACAGGTTAAACAGAGGATAACCGCCGCGGCCATCGCCATCCCATTTTCAGCGGGTCCCGCGCTGCCCGAGAGTTTATAAATCATCACCGGCAAAGTTAAAGACTCTGGCATCACCAGGAAGGAGGCCGCCCCAAACTCACCAAAACAAACTGCGAAGGCAAAACCAAAAGCCACGGCTAGCGCTCCCCAAATATATGGACCATCGATGGTTAAAAATATCCGGGAAGGAGTCGCCCCCAAAGTGGCAGCGGCTTCTCTTTGCTTAGGGTTAACAGTTTGCAGCATGGGACGCATTAGCCGGATAACCAGCGGGGAGGCTCCCAGGGCTTGTGCTATTGGCAGTAGGAAGGGGCTGTCAGCCAGGTTCCAGGGGGGAGCGGCAAGGGTGATCAAGAATCCCAGGCCGATCACCACACTGGATACCCCCAGTGGCAGCATGTTTAGGGAATCAAAGATCTCGGCGGCACGAGAAAGGTGAGGATTGCGATAGTGGCGACTGGTTACGGCAGCCACCAAAGCTCCCAGCAGGGTGGACACAATCGCCCCGATGAACGCCGCCCGCAGGGAAACCCCCAGAGAATTGATTACCGGTTGCTCGATCAATATCGAGGCATCCGGGCGGGTCAGGTCAAGATAGTTTTGCAGCGTCCACTGACCGCGCCGGCGAAATGAACGCGTCACTACCTGCGCCATTGGCGCCACTATCAACAGCGCAATCACCGCGGTAGCTCCCCAAACCGCCAGGCGCTGGCGGCCACGAGCGGGTTTTAAGTTCTCGACGGTAGCAAGTTTTACCCCGCCACGCGCCTTACTTTGAAAATACTGCGATCCAACTAGCGCCACCGCCACTATCACTACCTGCAGCAATGCCAAGACTGCCGCAGCCGCCAAATCTAAATCCACCGAGGTGGTTTGGTAAATCTGGCTTTCTAAAGTAGCTACCCCGATGCCTCCTAAAACCATTACCAGTGAATAGGACGAAGAACAATACAAGAAAACTAGGGAGGCGGCAGAGGCAATAGCCCCCAGAAGCTGCTGCATGGTGACTGTAAAGAACGCACGAGTCCGGGTGGCTCCTAAGGTGCGCGCTGCCTGGTAGGCACGCTGATCGATACGCGCCCAGACCGGCCCTACAGTCCGGACTACCAGGGAAACATTATAGAAAACCATCGCTAAAATGACAGCCCCCAAGGTGCCATCTAGTCGCAATACAGCCAGCCATCCGTCCTCCGAAAATAACGCTTTAAAAGCGGCTGCCACCCCGATAGTGGGTAGGACAAACGGGATGGTTACTAACGTGCGCAGGACAGTTCGAAAACGAAAATCTAAACAGTACAACACCCAGGCCAGGGGCAGACCCACCAGGGTAGAAAAGAAAGTTCCCCCCAATGCCAGGATTAAAGTGTCCCGGATTGCCCTCCAAGTGAGGCTATCGGATAACACTCGCCCTAAAGTTGAAAAATATCCGGTTTCCCCGGCTTGGCCTACCCCCAGCCAGGCAAGAGCCAATACCGGATAGAAAAAACAGATCCCTAAAAAGACGAGCGGGATACCGGCCGCTAGGACGAGAAACACTCGTCCTAGCGGCCAAGTACGAGCAAAGGTAGGGCTCATCGAAGGGTTATCCTATTACCGCCTGCACCTGGCGAATCCACTCGCCGCGGTTTTGCTCAATCTGCGCCGGATCTAGTTGTTTGTCATTTTCAGGCCGGGGCGCGAACTTCTCCAGCTTCGGATCTAGTTTTACCTGTTCATCAATGGGGTAGGTAATGTTTTCATTCATAATGGCGTTCTGGCCTTCTTCACTGTATAGCCAGTCCAACACCTTTTCTGCGCCGGCGGCGTTCTTCGCGCCTTTCAGCACCACCCCATATTCGACCGCCGGATAGCAGGTGCCGGCGATATTGGCAGTCGGAGCCGAACTGCCGTCCTCGGAAACCGACCAATAGGGGGAAGAAGAATAAGACATTACGATCGGGAATTTCCCTTTCCCTTCCCCCTGGGTGAATTCTTGGTTATAGGCTTCGTCCCAAGTGTTTACCGCTTTGGTTCCATTAGCCATCAAGTCTTTCCAATAGTTAACGAAACCGTCTTTCCCCTTTTCCTGCACCGTTGCCAAAAGCATCCCCAAGCCAGTATCAGATTTGGCGGGATTTTCGATTACGGTCAAGCCTTTATATTCTGGTTTCAGCAGGTCATCAAAGTTTTCTGGTACTTTCAGATTGTGATCTTTGAAGTAGGCAATATCGTAGTTGGCGCACACATCGGAGCGGTCTAAGGGCAGCGCCCCCTCTGCTTCCTTAATCAAATATTTTTCCGCCGAGGACGGAACCTTTACTGTAGAGGGCGCAATCACCCCGGCCTTGGCAACCTTCACCACGTTATTGGCGGTCAATCCCACCGCCATATCTCCTAACGGAGAGTCTTTACGCAAGATCAACTTGGAATCGAGGGTGCCCGATTCTTCCCCATTGACCAGCTTAATTTCCTGTCCGGTAGCGGCCTTAGCTTTCGCCAAAGATTCTTTTCCTAGCGTCCAGCTACCATTGGTAACCATAGTTACCGTATTGCTATCCCCCTTGGTGGGGGTAGAACTTTTATCGTTTCCACAGCCACTTAGCCCCAGAGCCAAGGATCCAACGGCTAGGCATGCGGTAAAACGCGCGAGTTTGCGCATTTTTCCCTCCATTTGTCAGGAGGGGACTTGCGAGCGCAAGTAAGAGACTCGACTTCCTGCGCCAGCATTACCTGGTTCAGGTGCGAGGGTCTGTCCACCGGGACACTCTCAGCCTATTCGGCTCCCCTGTCGTTACGGTCTCCTAGAGCCTATCACCGGTAAATCTGTTGCCTCTACACCACTAGCCTGAACCGGGAAAAGGTGTCCTAGGGAAGTTAGTTACCTAGGTCGAGGACGTCTTTATGACGCCCTCCATACCAGCTATTTGTGCGACGCATCGCGGCACGCTGGATAAGGGTGACGGCCACTCCCGAAATAGCGGCAAACAGCACTACCTCAAGCAACGAGGACTGGGCTGCTTCCTCCCCATCTTGCGGAGGTTTGTGCCCGGTAACTAGTTTCCAACCGGTGTTAATCGCCAGATTCGCGATCAAACCCGCACCCGCCAAGCTGGCGGCACTTGCTACTTTCCAGCCAATATCCATGGTTCGCCTTTCCACTTCGATAGTTACTACTAACCTACCCTAGGTGGACATTATCTGTTCCCAAATCTTAGTTACTCTTTCGGAGATGATCCTGGTCTTCACTCTGATCAGGGGAATCATCTTCGGTCTTAGCTGAATCTTTCTGCTGCTTAAGTTGCGCAAGCTCTCGACTTATCTGATCCTTCTCAAGGGCGCGGCGTACCAGCTCTCGTTCCCGTTCCGTTGCCTGATGATTTTGCGCTTCATGCTCGGCATATTCCGAAATCAGCTCACTGCCTTTCATGAGGCAGACGCAGACTAAGCCGATCAGGGAAAGTACCAGTAGCGGCACAAAAATATCTCCTAGTGCGCTCGCATAGGCATCTCGGACAACCTGTTGCTGCGCAGCTGGCAGTTTATCCAGTTCCAGGGTAGATAGATCCGCCATAGCGGCACCTTTCTTCCCTAGCTTTGCCATCCCAGAGCTGACCGCACGCGCAATTTCCCAAGTGAACACGAAACCGCAGATTTGAATCCCGATCGCACCGCCCATCGAACGGCAAAAAGTAACTGTCGAGGTAGCGGCCCCCATATCGCGCAATTTCACCCCGTTTTGTACCGCTAAAACCAGGTTTTGCATACTGGCACCTTGTCCGGCTCCCAATAGGAACATTCCCAGGGCGCAGAACCAGTAGGGACTATTTTTATCAATCAAGGTAATGAGGAAAATCCCGAGACACATCACCACGAAACCGCCGACTACGAAGCGTTTCCAGCGCCCTATTCGAGAAACCAGCACCCCGATCAAAGTAGAGGCAATAAAAGTACCGACCATCCCGGGCAGCAACGCCATCCCCGCGAGTGCCGGATTCATACCCTTGGCGATTTGGAAAAACTGGGTGAAAAACAAGGGCGGAGCATTAAGTGCGGTTCCTACCGATATTGAACCTAAAATTGCCAGCAGAGTGGTGCGCTGAGTAAACATCCACATGGGCATGATGGGCTCGGGGAAATGCCGCTCCCACAAAACGAAAGCCACCAGGAAAAGTGCCGCTAAAACCAGCATCACCGCCGTTTGCCAGGAGGCAAAAGCGAAGGTTTTGCCCGCCAGGGATAACCAAATCAGGGCGGCTGATACCGCCGCAGTTATCAGACCAGTTCCCAGGAAATCGATACGCGGTTTACTAATCTGCGCGACTGGAACCTTCAAAAAACGCCACAGCACCGCCATAGCTGCCAGAGAAAAGGGGATCGAAACCCACAGACACCACCGCCACCCTAGCCAAGGGGTGGCCACGATAAACCCTCCCACCAGAGGACCGGAGATATTGGAGATGGCCATGACTGCCCCGATATACCCGTTATAGCGACCGCGTTCGCGAGGCGGAATAATCAGCGCCATAACCACTTGGGTCAGCGACATGATTGAGCCCATCCCTAAGCCCTGCACAATGCGGGTGAAAATCAGTTGCCAAGCCTCGGTAACCGCCCCTGAAAGCAGGGATCCTAAAGTAAACAGCCCGATTGCCCCCATCAAGAGTTTCTTCGAATCGTACATATCGGCCAGTTTTCCCGAAACCGGGGTTGCCACCGTGGAGGCCAGCATCATGGCCGTAACTATCCAGGTGTATTGAGATTCAGTGCCATGCAGCGCCGACATCATAGTCGGCAGCGCAGTCCCGATGATGGTTACTGACATTACTGCCACGAATAGCACCATTAGCAGTCCGGATAATACTTGCAAGACGTCGGAGGATCTATTGGGCTGAACGGCTTGGATTTTACGATTCATATATTTCTTCACACCCCTCATTTACCGTCTAATTCTAGTCACCGGTAGAAAAAACTCGCTATTAAAAAAGAGAACTGTTTTCTCCAGGTCAGCGTTTACAGCTGTTGGCTTGTAGTCCTTGATAGTAGCTAGGGGCTAAAAGATGCTAGTTCCAGGTAACTAAGAACGAGTCTTCGTCTACTACGGTTCCCTCAGCGGCTTCCGCTAATAGGCGGGCTGCGTCCTCAAACGCATGAGTCACTTTCATCCGTGCCACCCTTTCTACCCGGTTAAGACGCCGATTCCCCTGAGGCTGCCCTAACCATTGCAGCTGATAGATAGCAAACGGTTTCCCTGAATGGGGATGAAACCGTAGCACCGACGGCACCTGCAAACTTGCTTCCACCCCGAGGAAGAAATCTGCCCCCATCCCTAGCGAGCCGTATAGGGCGTAAGCATCGCTATTAGTTAGTTGGTTACCCATCTCTTGATCAAAGGCGGCGGCCTCTGCCGCTATCCAGTCCAGTTTCTCTTTGCCCAATTGGGCGGTAACTAAAGATTCAGCTTCTCGCTCCAGGCGCCGCTGAGAGCGACTAGGGCGTTCGCGGGCTCCCGGGTCTAGATTTAACTCTCCCAATACTGGCTTTAGCAGTTCTTGAATACTGGTTTTTTCTATCCAATAGGGCGAGTACACCGCCAGATTAACGGCTGAGTCCGGGTCGGGGGAAAGGATCTGAGCCGGAGCGTCTTTGGCGCTACTGCCTGCCCCCACTCGCAGGCTCCCCCCGAGGCGCCGGCAGATAGCCAACAAGCCGTTAAGTGCTTCAAATTCCAATCCGATGGGTTCACTGGCTGCAAAAGCATCACTAAGTAGGTCAACTCCGCGCAGTTCTTCCGTTAGCTGTCCAGAACGCATGGGCGGACAGTCCAACCGGAAGGCAATTTCACTATACGCAGGAAGGTTCAGGGCTTCGCGGACTGACTGGTCAAGCTGGAAAGGGCCGGCAAGTTCTGCCTGTCCGCTAAGCCGTAATCTGCCGGGAGCGAGCCATCCCGCGTCCTCCCAAAGGGAAACCGCTAGTGCTTCCACTTCATCCGGGGTAACTTCTGCAGGGAAAACCACCAGTTGCGGGCAACCGATTTCGGTAAAGTCGCTAGCTGGCAACAATCCCCGAGAGCGCATATAGGATGCTCCCGGGTCAATAGCGGCCGCTTGTTTTTGGGCTTGTAATCCCTGCTCGGTTATCCTGACTGCGCGAATTTTTCCGGTATCTATTCGCGCGAAGGTCGAGGTATCCGTAAGCGGGCTCTCGCTCACTGCATTTCTTCCATTTCCGGCACTTCACTACGGTTAAAGCCCAGGTAAGAGCGAGAGGCGGTGGGGCCGCGTTGACCCTGGTAGCGAGATCCTCGCTCCCTAGAACCATAGGGTTTTTCGGCTGAGGACGATAATTGGAAGAAACATAATTGACCAATTTTCATACCTGGGTAGAGCAGGATCGGCATAGTGGCAGTATTAGATAGCTCCAAGGTGACGTGACCGTTAAAACCGGGATCAATAAAACCGGCAGTGGAGTGAGTAAGCAGTCCCAGGCGACCTAGAGAGGACTTGCCTTCCAGGCGAGCCGCCAAATTGTCCGCTAGCTGTACCCGCTCCAGGGTCGATCCCAGCACGAACTCTCCGGGATGCAATACGAAGGGCGCGCTCTGCCCCACATCTACCAGGTGAGTCAGGTCATCTTGTGGCAAAGCGGGATCGATCACCGAATATTTATGGTTATCAAAGAGGCGGAAGTAGCGATCCAGGCGCACATCAATAGAGGCCGGCTGAATCATCTGCGGATCGTAAGGATCAATCTCAATTTCCCCGCTGGCACACAGTTTGGCAATGTCACGGTCAGATAAAAGCATGGCACCAGTCTAGCGCAGCCGGCAGCTCGATTCGGAAAACTTCATGTCTTAAAGCAGCAAACTCGGCAAGATAAAAGCGCAGAAGTCATCGGCCATTAACTTTTCAGTCATAAAACCTTTATTACTTGGACGCCTACTCCTAAACTTTTAGTTCCTAACCGTTAATACTGGTGGCTTATCAATGAGACGTGTCAACTGAAAACTCTAAACGGGTCGGCTCTGTTTCCCCACCGGCCTCTCCCCCGGTTCCCACCAAAGCAGGAAAAAATCCAGCGGGTCCGGCGAAACGCTCCGACCGCCCAGACCGAGCGGAAGGCTGGCTCGCAGCAGCGTTAATTATCCCCAACCTGATATTGCTGATGGTTTTTACCTACCGGCCGCTGGTAGACAATATCCGCCTGTCTTTTAGGGACTGGAACATTTCCTCTCCCCAGGCCACCTTTATTGGACTGGCGAACTATATCGAATGGTTTCAAGCTGATTCCACCGTGCGTATCGTACTAAACACGGTGATTTTTACCTTCGCCACCGTGGTTGGATCACTAGCCCTGGGACTGATGATGGCGATGATCCTGGATCAAAAACTCTTCGGACGTAACCTAGTCCGCTCCGTGGTTTTCGCGCCCTACATTATTTCCGGAGCCGCCATTGGAGTGGCATTTCAATTCGTTTTCGACCCCAGCGTCGGACTCATCCAAGATATTATGACTCGCCTCGGCTTCACCGCTATCCCCGACTTCTACCAAAATCCCAACTGGGCGCTCTTCATGGTGACCGTGACTTACATTTGGAAGAATCTGGGCTACACCTTCGTAATCTATCTAGCTGCTCTCCAAGCTAGACGGATAGATCTGGACGAGGCGGCAGAGATAGATGGAGCCTCCCCGTGGCGACGTTTCACTAAAGTCCTATTGCCGCAACTACGTCCTACTACGTTCTTCTTGTCAATCACCGTACTTCTCAACTCAATGCAAGTATTCGACATTATCAATGTAATGACCCACGGCGGTCCGCAAGGTACCGGCACCACCACGATGGTTTACCAAATCTACCAGGAAACATTCGTCAACTCCCGAGCAGGATATGGAGCCACCGTGGCCACCATTATGTTTTTAATACTGCTGGTGATCACCCTGCTGCAGGTGCGAGTTATGGACAGGGATAACCAATGAGTAAAAAACTGGCATTCCGCAAACAGAAAGCGGAAGAGTATGTCCGCGAAGACACGGTGACTACCTCAGTCGCATTCAAAATAATCGGTTATATCGCGATGCTAATCGCCTTTCTGGGAATCATGATCCCGATTTATTGGATCGTGCTGACCTCATTTAAAACTCAAGGCGATATTTACACTCATCCGGCAACCTATATCACCAACCCCTTTACCACGGAGAACTACCGGGCAGTAAGCAGTGAGATTCCCTTGCTCACCTACCTACGGAACTCGTTGATTATTACCATCGTGCTCTCAGCGGTGAAAATCCTACTGGGGGTGCTTTCGGCTTATGCCTTAGCGCTACTGCGCTTCCCCGGCCGCAACCTGGTTTTCATCTTGATTATCGCCTCCTTACTGGTACCTAACCAGATCACCGTAATTTCAAACTATTCGCTAATCGCGGGTATGAACATGCGCAATACCTTTGCCGGGATTATCTTGCCTCTGGCCGGTACCGCTTTCGGTACCTTCCTCATGCGTAACCATTTCCTGTCGCTACCTACTGAAGTGATCGAAGCGGCTCGCATGGATGGAGCCGGCCCTCTAAAGCTGCTGTGGCGAGTAGTGTTGCCGATGTCCTGGCCAACTTTATCCGCATTCGCCCTGATCACCATCGTTAACGATTGGAACGAATACCTGTGGCCATTCCTAATGTCAGAGGACGAACGTACCGCTCCTATCCAAATCGGATTGACTTTCCTTCAAAACAACGAGGGTCTCACCAATTGGGGCCCGGTCATGGCTGGCACAGTGCTAGCTGTGATTCCCCTCTTGATCGTGTTTTTCGTATTGCAGAAGAACATGATCAAAGGACTTACTACCGGGGCAGTTAAGGGCTGACCCGAACAAGCAGAAAGGTAAAAATGAATCGCACACGGAAACTGCTCCTGACCGGAGCCGCAGTTGCATCCCTGGTGCTGTCGGGATGCGCCGGGACTTCCTCCTCGGGATCTGTCGAGCAAAATGACCCGAAAGGTAAGGTAACCCTGGATGTTTGGTCTAACCACCCGGCTAACTCCAAAGATACCGAGAAAGAGATTATTGCCGCTTTCGAAAAGGAAAACCCCAATATCAAGATTAAGCTCACCGACGCCGGAAAAGATTACGAGGAAGTCGCGCAAAAGTTCAACGCCGCCCTCACCGGTGGACAAACCCCGGACGTGGTGGTTGCTTCCGACGTAACCTGGTACAACTTCGCACTAAACGATAATTTTGCTCCCCTAGATGACTTGATGAAAAAGGTGGATGCAAAACCCGATGACTACGTAAAGTCGCTTTACGATGAATACACCATTGATGGCAAGCACTACGCGGTTCCCTATGCGCGTTCAACTCCGCTTTTCTACTACAACAAAGACCTGTTCAAGAAAGCCGGTGTTCCCGACCGCGGCCCTAAGACCTGGGAGGAATGGAATAAGGATTTCGCGCCTAAGCTAAAGGCCTCCGGAGTGCTCCCCTTGTCCATTCCTGACGGATCCAACTACTTGGATTGGTACTTCCAGGGCATGATCTGGTCGATGGGCGGTTCCTATTCCAAAGATCTGACCGTCAATGTTGCCGACGAAAAAGGCGTGGCTGCTGGCAAGTTCCTGCAAGACCAGTTCAAGAACGATTACTTCAAAGCCACAAAAGATGCGACTGTTCCGTTCACTACCGGACAAGCGGCTGCGATGCTCGAATCTACCGGCTCGCTGCAAGGTGTTGAGGAAGACGGAAAAGTTAACGTAGGTACCGCTTTTCTACCTACTCCCGAGGGCGTACCGGGGGTATCTACCGGTGGGTGCGGCCTAGCGATCCCCGCTAACTCTAAGAATCAAGAGGCGGCTGCCAAGTTCATTGCCTTCCTCACCAATACCGAGAACACTGTAAAGTTCTCGCAGGCTACCGGGTATATGCCCGTAAGGACCTCTGCGGTTGACTCGGATGAAACTAAGTCCTATATCAAAGAACACCCGAACTTCCAGACCGCTCTCGATCAGCTACCCAAGACCAAAGCTCAAGATGCTGCCCGCGCTTATGTTTCGGGGGGCGGTCAAAAGATTGGTGCCGCTTTAGACAAGATCGCGCAAGGCGAGGACGTACAGTCCACTTTCGATGCTTTGCAAAAGGATCTGCAAAAGATCATTGACAGCCAGATCAAACCAAAACTCGATAAGAAGAAGTAACTATTTGGGCGCCTGGCGCCACAAGGAAAGGAAATGCCTTGGCTAGCGTGACTTTCGAAAATGCATCCCGCCTGTTTTCAGGGGCAGCTAAACCGGCGGTTGACTCCCTGAACCTCCATATTGAGGACGGTGAATGCGTAGTTTTAGTAGGACCGTCTGGCTGCGGCAAATCCACATCGCTGCGGATGGTGGCCGGCCTGGGGCCGGCCCCCCCCCGGCGCGACCCTTTGCAAAGCATGGGGGGGGGCCCGGCCTGGAGCCGGCCACCACCGGGCGCATCCTCATCGGCGGCAAAGACATGACCGGGGCGCGCCCGCGCTCGCGGGACGTGGCGATGGTATTCCAAAGCTATGCCCTCTACCCCAATATGACAGTCGCTCAAAACATGGGTTTCGCCCTAGAAAATAAGGGGATGCCCAAAAATAAAATTAAGGAACGGGTGCAGTGGGCAGCCCGGCTTTTGCAGCTGGAAGATTTGCTGGATCGCAAACCTGGCGCCATGAGCGGGGGACAACGACAAAGGGTCGCCATGGGACGCGCCATTGTCCGCAAACCCACCGTATTCTGCATGGATGAACCGCTATCAAACCTGGATGCAAAATTGCGGGTTTCGATGCGGGGAGAAATTGCATCTTTACAAAGAGAACTGGGAGTAACCACCGTTTATGTCACCCATGATCAAGTGGAAGCCATGACCATGGGTCATCGCGTAGCGGTGATGGAGTCAGGGCTACTCCAACAGGTAGCTACCCCCACTGACCTTTACCGCAAACCGGTAAACACTTTCGTTGCTTCCTTCATCGGTTCCCCGGCGATCACCTTGTTCACTCTGCCTATTAACTCTGAAGGTCAAGCTCTGTTGGGGGACTTGCCAGTACCGATTCCTAGAACGGTGCGCGCCCAGGTAAAAGAGCAAGTGGTATTGGGAGTGCGCCCCGAATCCTGGTTGCCCGCCAGCAGTGGGGAGACAGCGCTTTCCCTGACTACCCACATAATCGAACGTTTAGGTAGTCAGGCCTTCCTTTACGGGCAACCCCCAGAAAAGGTAGCTACCACCCCGGATAGAGTTGCGGTGTTATTGCCTCGAAGGGTATTCCCCGATCGGGGCGAGATCTATCGAACCAAGCCCAATTTAGAAGAACTTTATTTCTTCGATCCGGCTACGGGACAGGCCGTGTCCGAGGGGGCATCTTTGGCGGTTCCGGAAGTTAGCTAATCAGGGCAGTAAAACCGGGCAGTTAACTTACGGTCGCGAAAAGCAGACCGGGAGGCGGCTAAATTTAGCGATCTCCTCCTCTAGGTAACGATCAGTTCAGAAAATAATCCCTTCCCCCGATGGTTTTGCAAATCTGTGCAAAAGCATCGGGGAAACTAATTGCACCTAAAAGCCTTTCGGCTTATGAGAGGACGTGTATTTATAAAAAATCCGGCGCGAATATGTGCAAACTCTTCACTATCCGCACGAGATTTAAGCGTGAGCGATAACCTAAAAAAGAGCCGCAGGAGCAGATTCTGGGGTAGTTATTGACGCGCGGCAGCGAGGCTGCGTTCGATTCTGGAGGCAAAGGGTGAGAAAACTAGAAGTCGATGTGGTGGTGATTGGTGGCGGAGCCACCGGCAGTGCCGTAGTACGCGACGTTGCCATGCGCGGATTCAAAGCCGCACTGGTAGATCGGGTGGATTTAGCCCAAGGTACCACTGCTAGGTTCCACGGATTACTGCATTCGGGAGGACGCTACGTAAAATCGGATCCCGAATCCGCAACTGAATGTGCAGAAGAGAACGATATTTTACGTAAAGTCGTTCCCCACGCCATCGAAGATACCGGTGGACTCTTCGTTACTACCTCAAAAGATAGCGAAGAGCACGCAGATATTTTTCTGGAGTGTGCTAGTAAAACCAAAGTTCCGGCCTACGAAATTTCGGCGGCCGAAGCTCTTAAACGCGAGCCTCGTCTCGACCCGAAACTCAAGCGAGCTTTCGCGGTGCAAGATGCCACTATTGATGGCTGGAAAATGGTTTGGGGGTTTGCCCACTCCGCTAAAGAGTATGGAGCCGAAATCCTCCCCTACCACTGGGTTACCGGTATTGAAGTCACCAATGGAGCAGTCAGCGCTGTCACTTGTGAGGATCACAAGAACGGTGGGGAAAAAGTCCGCATCGACTGTAAGTTCATCATTAACTGTGGCGGCCCTTGGGCCGGCGAAATCGCCGCTATGGCAGGTTGCCATGATGTGAATGTGGTTCCGGGCGCCGGGATCATGATCGCCATGAATCACCGTATCTGCCAACACGTGATTAACCGCTGTATTTATCCTTCGGATGGGGACTTGATTGTTCCTGCCCATCAGGTAGCAATTATCGGTACTACCGACCAGGTGGCGCCTAGCGCTGACTTCCTACAGATAAAAGACAAAGAAGTACAGCAAATGTTAGACGCAGGGGATGCTCTCCTGCCAGGGTTCCGTCATTCTCGTCCTCTGCACGTATGGGTAGGGGCTCGCCCGCTGGTTAAAGACAACCGGGTAGCAGCTACCGATTCGCGCCATATGTCCCGCGGTATGTCAGTTATGGATCACGAGGAACGCGACGGGGTCAAGGGCATGCTTACCGTGGCGGGTGGCAAACTAACTACCTGCCGCTTGATGGCCGAACGTGCTGTAAACATTATGTGCGACATTATGAAGGATGAGCGTCCTTGTCGCACCGCCCAGGAAGCGGTTCCCGGACAAGAAAACTCCCGGCAACATCGACTCACTGATCGCCTGCAAGCACGGGAAAAAGAGTGGAATAAAGATCAGATTATTTGCGAATGCGAACTGGTTTCGCGGCGAATGGTGGAAGAAACCATTCAAGAATTCCCGAATGCTTCTCTCGATGATCTGCGCCGTCAGCTCCGCATTGGGATGGGGCCGTGTCAAGGCGGATTCTGCTCTATGCGTTGCGCCGGCATCGTTAACGAACAGGGCGCCGCCTCAGTTGAGCGGGCAACCAATATGATTTCCCTATTTATGAAGAATCGTTGGATTGGTATTAAACCGATTCTTTTCGGAGAGTCTGCCCGCGAAACCGCCCTCGATAACTGGATTATGCAGGGCATTTTCGACCTGGAGCATGCACCTGGCAAAGGACAACTGAGCGAGGTCAAACTCAACCCGGTCGAGCAAGAACGCGATAAACAGGAACGTGAAGCCGTAAAGGAGGCACTAGCGTGAGAGACGTAGTAGTAATCGGTGCTGGCCTTTCTGGTCTTAGTGCTGCGCTTCGGCTACTTAAGGCCGGACGGGAAGTTGATTTAATAACCAAGGGCATCGGCGGCATCCAGCTGGGTCAAGGCACGATTGACCTGTATGGATACAGCCCAGAGCGGGTAGATAATCCTCTCGAGGCGATCGCAGGGTTACCTCAGTCCCACCCTTACGGGAAACTGGGCTCTCAGGCGGTAACCGATTCTGCTAACTGGCTGAAAGAGCAGCTAGGTGCAGATTTGCTTGCCGGCAGTCCAGATAAGAACGTATTCTTGCCCACCTGCCTGGGTGCTTGGCGCCCCACCTGCCTACCCCAACCGTCAATGCTGGCGGGAGCGCCTGAGGACGGTAAGAAGTACGTAATCGTGGGGCTGCGCCGCCTCAAGGATTTTTATCCGCAATTGGTAGCTGAAAATCTGGAAAAGGAAGAGATTCCCGGTGGAGGTAAGGTTTCGGCTCGCCATATCTGGATAGATATTCCGGTACGCCCGGGCGAGGACGACACTTCCGGTTTGAACTTCGCCCGCGCCCTCGACACCGAAGATTTCCGCGCCAAATTCTGTGACGAAATTAAACGTTATTTGAAAGACGGGGAGGTAGTTGGTTTCCCCGCGGTGTTGGGATTGAAAGATCGGGGCGCTTGGAAGGATATCTCTCGTCGCCTGGGACATGAAGTGTTCGAGATCCCGATTCTACCGCCCTCGATTCCGGGGATGCGGATTAACGAGACCCTCACCCAAATGGTACGGGATCTGGGAGTACGCTACATTATCGGCAGTGAAGTGACGGGTCTAAACGTTAGTGATGGCCGGGTTGAATCCGTGACCTTTGATTCCGCTGGCTCGGAAACCACCCTTAAAGCTAAGCACTTCATCTACGCTGGTGGCGGCTTTGAATCCGGTACTTTACATGTGGATTCTTACTGGAACGTAACTGAACGAGCCTTTAATTTACCGCTCGCAATCCCGAGCGGACCGCTGGTTCACGAAGACTATTGGGGGCCAGACCAACCCTTGTTCGAAGTGGGGGTACAGGTCGATTCGCAGATGCGGGTACTGGATGCTTCCGGGAATCCGCTATATCAGAACCTTTACGCGACTGGCGGATTGCTGGCGGGAGCCACTCGTTGGCGGGAAAAGTCCGGTGACGGCATTGCTCTAGCTTCCGCTTTTAGGGCTTGTGAGACGATTTTGGGGGATACCAATGACTAAGGATTTACGTAATAAACCCGAGTTTAATCCGTTAATGCGCGCCAGCTTGGATGCTTGCGTCAAATGCACGATTTGTGAAACTCAATGCCCGGTGGCAGCGGTCACTCCCCTGTTCCCCGGTCCGAAATACGTGGGGCCACAGGCGGAACGTTTCCGCAAGGGAATGTCGGTTGACCACACCATTGATTACTGCTCCAGCTGCGGTACTTGTACCTTAGTGTGTCCGCAGGGCGTGAAGGTGGCTGAGCTAAATAACGTGGCTCGCGCCGCCATGAAGCAGCAAAACGGCCGTCCGCTGCGCGACGTGCTCATCTCCAACACCATGTTTATGGGCAAGGCAATGACCCCGGTGGCGCCGCTGGCGAACTGGGCACTGAAGCAAAAACCGATTCGTCAGATTGTAGAGAAAACTTTCGGGATTCACCATGAAGCGCCGATGCCGGTAGCTGATGGTTTCAGTTTTGAAAAATGGTTTAAGAAGCATACCCGCACTGCTCCTGCTCCCACTAAGGGCAAGATCGTGTTCTTCCACGGTTGTGCGGGTGAATTCTTCGAAACTACTACCTCTATTCGCTCAGTGCAGATTCTCGAGCACCTGGGATACGAGGTACTGGTACCTCCTCACGGTTGCTGTGGATTGGCGCAACAGTCTAATGGCCTTTACGACGGGTCAAAGAAACTGATTCGCAAACTGGCGCATGATTTGAATGTCCCCGGGGATGACCTAACGATAGTTGGTTCTTCCGGTTCTTGCGTGGGCATGGTCAAGCATGAGGCTCGCGAGATTCTGGGAGTCCAAGACGAGGAACTCACGCAAGTGTCGCGGCGTATCTGGGATATTTCGGAGTTCCTGCTGGATTTGTATGACCGGGGCGAACTGGATCTGGATAACTTGGAGCCGATGAACCTGACGGTTACTTATCACGCGCCCTGCCAGCTAAAATCCACGGGGATTGGCACCCCCGGTAAGCAGTTACTGGATAAGATTCCGGGACTGACGGTTCACGAATCAGGAGCTACCTGCTGCGGGATTGCCGGCACCTACGGGTTGAAGCGGGAAAAATATGACATTGCACAGGCAGTAGGCAAGACCGCTTTCGATAAGATTAAGAGCACCAACTCTGACCTGGTGGTTTCAGACACCGAGACTTGCCGCTGGCAGTTAGAGAAGGGGGGCGGTAAGCCCGCTGTCCACCCAATCTATCTGTTGTTTGAGGCCATGGGGCTAAAAGATAGCTAATGCTGGGTTAGTTGGAGTTTAGGCTCCGCTGGCTTGTTATCTGTTTTGAGGACGCAGCTGGGCTGGTTTTTTCAGGATACGACTTATAGCTTCGGCGATAGGTAAGTCGGGTTCTAGCCAGTCTAGCTGCGTTACTTTTTGTGCTGGGCTCCATTGCAATCGTAGGTGCGAATCCCCTACTTGCAGTATCGGTAGCTGACGAGGACGATAAAGGATTACCCGCATTTGCGCGCCTTTTAGTAGCGGCCAGTTCCCCGCCGGGAGCGGACCGGGCAAGATTTGTTTCAGCTGCGAAGACGGAATCTTCCAATCGAGCTCTTCTTTTATTTCCCTAACTAACGCTGCTACCGGTTCCTCGCCCTCGCGCACTTTCCCGCCGGGTAGCTCCCATTTGCCGCGTAGTTTTTCCGGGTAGGAACGCTGCGCACAAAGTAGTGTGCTATCGTATATCGCCGCTAACGCTACTACGAAAGTCATTTGTTCCTCCCTCTTGTCGAGTCGAACTTAGCCACTTAGCTAATCGTTCCCGGTTTTTTGTTCTTACTTTATTCGCTCGTTTTGAGTGGAGCGCCGCTACTGGTTATACTCTAAAGGCGGCTAGATGCCAACGCGGGTGTAGTTCATCGGTAGAACGACAGCTTCCCAAGCTGTAGAGGCGAGTTCGATTCTCGTCACCCGCTCCGAACGGAGGTGCAAGCACAAGCGCGGAACGCGTTTGTGCTTGTGACCGGAGTGAGGAAGGGTAGTAGGGAGCGCAGCGACCGAACACCCGCTCTGAGTGAGGATTGTGAATATGAAAGCTTGCTTTCGTATTTCTGATCCGAGCGAAGAAGGCTATTTAATCTTTGAGTCACGAAGTAGGATAGCAATATGACAATCTCGACCAATCCGGTTACAGCAACTGCTCCGTCACTTGAGCGGCTTCGTGCTGTCGAGGGTGACGTACGTGATGTCATTAAGCGCCATAAAGGCACTGGAAGATACTGGGTTTTTGGTTCGGTTGCCAGGGGCGAAGCAACCAGAGATTCGGATTACGACCTGTTGGTGGAGTTCCTTCCGGATGCAAGCTACTTCAACCTGGCTGCTTTAGAAATTGAGCTAAGCAACCTGCTCCACAACCCGGTAGAAATTATGCCGAGCTCTTCTCAAGGCTACGCGGCCGACCACGCACGTTCCCAGGCAATCGCAGTTAATCATGACCCCAACTCCTGATCCAAAAGTTGTAGCTCAAGCACTTGGCGAGCTTGCTGCGACGGTAAAGCATGTAATCAGTCAGGGAAGAGACCTTTTCCTGTCGGATTCTCCCGACGCAGAACTCCTCTACCTTGCCTCTTGCCAGGTAATTATTCGGCTACATGCAATGCTTGAAGACCTTCCGGCTGAGACCTTGGCTCAATGCGCAGATCTACCGTTAGCCGAAGTTCGCGGTATGCGTAATCGCATGGCACACGGCTACCTTGACATTGACAAGCCGATGCTGTGGGAGACAATGTCTCGCGAAGTAATTCCATTAATCGATAATATTCTTGGCAGGATAGCAGACTAATCAGTTTTCACTATTCACAGACATTTTGAGCGACTGTGAAGCGCATCTACTCTAAGTTAGAATCGTGAATGTGAGCAGTGAAATCAATATGTTTTCAAAACAGTCGAGTGCCAGCAACGGCATTCCGTTCACGCCGCGTAGGGAAAATTCAGCCAACCTACTTGCTCGCGCTGAAGCCGAATCCCGCACCGGAGCTTCCTTTGACAGTGTAGCTGAGTTAATGGCGGACCTTAATGAAGCTGACTAGAGCCTTTCGCATTTCTTTCATCTGAGTCAGTTGCAGTTCGTTTGAAGCGATAGCTAATAGCATAACAAGTAATGGCAAGCGCTAAGGTAGAAAAAATATTAGCTACACCAGTAATAATGCTGACCGCTCCGCAGAACATTAGTATCGCGAAAACTCCACTACAACCCGCTAAGCAGCAACCAATAACCCAGTACAAATCGGGATTCTCGTACCACCGCATAACCGTTTCCCTCACCCTATTCGTCATACCGCTTCTGCCTCACATTGCACGCTGCTTCGATAACATCCCGGCCAGTTGCATAGGTTTGCCCTTCACCGCGCGCAATCATCTGCTCGGTTTCACGAATAGCTTCCAGACTCTCGGCATTAGGTCGCCGGTAATCGAAAGATAGCGGGATGGACTCAGTGTTCACTATTTCAGTGAAAAATGCGCGGATCACCGACGACAAATCAAGACCGTAGTTCTCCACCACTTTCGCTGTTTCTTCTTTTAACCCGCTATCAATTCTGACAGTTAAAGTGCTAGCTCCCATCAGCCCCTCCCTTTAACGTTTGCACATACATATTACAATAATTGTTAGTGCTGATTCAAGTAATTTCCCTGGCCATACTTGTGGATTTACCACCGAGAATCTCACGTAACTGCAAAGGTAAAACGATGATGGCTCGCTATGGCATGAAAAAATGATTTGGGACACCGCCGCGATATCTATGAAAGATGAAAACTAAAGCAAGCGCTAGTGAATATAAATTTTTCTACCTTTCCAATGGTTGAGTAGCCACCGGTCATGGCTGGCTACAACTAGAGTTCCCGTCCACGCCTTCATGGCTTCTTCCAGCGCTTGCATCACCTGCAAATCCAGGTAGTTGGTAGGCTCATCAATTATCAGTAAAGAGGGCGAGGTAGCTAGCGCTAACACAATTTGGGCTCGCCGCTGGTTACCGGCCGACAGCTCCGGGATAGGCCTAGCCCACAGGGAAGGATGGAGGACGCCTTTGCCGGCCTCGCCAATACCATTTTCCCAGATGGGGCCAGTGAATCCGGGGTCGCCCTCCTGAGGAAGCTGCTGCGGTACCAGCCCAACCTTCCGCTCAGCGCAGATACTACCGCTATTTTGCGCACCCGCGGGTGGATGCCCACTATAGATCCAATTCAGTAAGGTAGATTTTCCAGAGCCATTAGCACCGGTGACCAGCAGATGCTCTCCGTAGGAAAGATCAAAACTGACCGGCGCCAGCCGTCCGGCAACTGTGGCACGACGCGCAGCCACCGCGATTCCGGTGCTTGCAGCGGGTTGATTGAGCTCAAAAGCTAGGTCATAGCTACGGGGTCTACGCACTTCCTGGTTGCTAAGAGGCTCGCCTCGCATATCGTCATTTCGCATTCGGCGCTGCGCGGTGGCAGCAGCGCGATCGGAAAAAAACTTCTTGGCTTTACCCTCAGCGCTCGCCAGGCGTACGCCCCCGCGAGCTATCTTGCTAGCTTCCTGGCGATGTTTTCTCAGTAACCGTTTCTCGGCCTGCTGAGCTGCATGTAATTCCCGATGCTTGCGGCGGGCATTCGTTTTTTCGGCTAAATATTTCGAGTAGGCGCCCGCGCAGCGATAAAGACCAGTAACCTGACTACTACCAGTAGCTTTAGCTAGTTCATTCCATAGTGCTACGTCCATATCGTAAATAACCGTGGCAGTGTCCTCGATAAACGCCCGGTCGTGACTCGACATCAAAACCGCGCCCTTCCAGTTATTAACAGTTCCCACTAGAAAATCGATTGCACGCGCGTCTAAATGGTTGGTGGGTTCATCCAAAATCAACACCTCGGGCTTCATGATTAACGTGACCGCCAGTTGCAGTCTCCCCCGCTCCCCCGGGGACATACTGCTTAAACTGCGGTCACGTCCTGATCCTGTGAGCACCCCCAAGCCCAGCCTCGCTAAAACTTCAGTGAGCCGCGCCTCGAGCGACCAAATATCAAAACCGCTCATCAAAGAAAGCAGCTGGTCATAGCGCTGCTCCGCCTGGACAGCAATAACTTCCTGGCTAATTTGATTGGTTGCGTCCTGAAACTGGGTAGCGATATTTCGCAGAGGATGCAAAGCGCAGCCGAGGTAATCTCTGGCACTTCCACGATAATGTTCAATCGCCGGCACCTGGAAGAACTCAGTGTTTGTTCCCTCGATCTTAACCTTGCCTTGTTCTGGCAAAAGATCCTGGGAAGCGATGCGAAGCAGGGCGGTTTTCCCGCAACCATTGGAACCAATCAAACAGGCACGCTCACCCTCCCCTACCTGCAAATTGATGTTTTCGAGCAGCGGTTTAGAGGAGTATGAAAAAGAAATATTTTCGAGAATGATGGCAGGCATAATAATCTCCAGGACGCAACGATTAAGGGCGGCGTCTCAGCTGAGCTGAGTAGAGATTACAATGTCATCGGATTTTAGCTCCTCGCTTGGATAACATAACGAGCACCCAGCCCGTTACCTACCTTGATTTTAGCCAACCCCTTGCCGAATAGCTACAGCTTATTACCCGCTTCAGGTAGCCTACAGGCAGCTAGCTACTTAAAGAGGGCGCGCTCTCCCCTTTAGGTAGTGGCAGCTCTACCTCCGGGTAGTTTTTAGCAATACCTAAAAATCAGTTTCAGCACTGTTCCCTGCGCCCGGTAGGCGAACTGAAATAGGGGGTATGAATCAAGATATAGAAAAAGAGGTGCTCAGCACCGATAACATCACAAAAAGTTTTGGAAACGTACACGCTCTCGCCGGGGTTTCTCTAAAAATTCACGAGGGCGAGTCGGTGGCAATCATGGGGCCGTCGGGGTCAGGAAAATCGACCCTTTTGCATTGCCTATCCGGCGTCCTCGTTCCCGAATCCGGAAAAGTTTTATTCCGGGGAGAGGATATCGCGGCACAAAAAGACGTGAAGCGCTCCCGGCTGCGGCTTAGCCAGTTCGGGTTTGTGTTCCAAGACGGGCAACTCATCCCCGAGCTGCCTGCCCGTGAAAATGTGGCACTCCCCCTTATTTTGACCGGAACTCTGCTCCCGAAAGCTTTAAAGCGCGCAGATCAACTACTCGCTGAGCTGGGACTTTCTGAGCTGAAAAAACGGCGTCCCGGAGATATGTCCGGGGGTCAGGCACAGCGGGTAGCAATCGCTCGCGCCCTAATCGGTAGCCCGAAAGTGGTTTTTGCAGATGAACCTTCTGGCGCTCTTGATCAAGCTACCGGATATGAAATGATGGAAACCTTGACCCGGGAAACACAGCGCTGCGGAGCAGCATTAGTGCTGGTTACCCACGACATTAACGTTGCGCAATGGTGTTCACGTCTGATTGAAATTCGGGACGGTAAAATCCACTCCGACCGCGCTCTAGCGCCGCAGTCAAGGAGGGCTTAAATGTCGAGCACTAGTACAGCCAGCCTGGCTGCCTCCTCGCGCGCACAAAACCTAAACTGGTTAACCTGGCATCTGACTAAAGCCCGTTTCCGCTCTCGCCAGGGTGAATCTCTGCTTTATTTAGCCTCCATCCTGGCCTACACGGTATGTACCGGCTTGGCATTAACAGTTGCTGGCGGCACCTATATGTTTTATAACCGCTGGATGTCCCCAACGGGAATTGCCGCCCAGCTACTTAAAGCCGATGCGAGTTTCGAAATCATTCTAAAGTTCTATTTCCTCTTAGCCGTTTTAGCCTGCGCCTTGATCCTCCCCTCTTTAAGCTCGCTTGCTACTAAAGCGGCAGTATTGGGGGCACGAGGACGCGAAAAGCGTTTAGCCTCCCTACGCCTGTTGGGTGTGTCCTCCGCGGAGGTAACCAAGATGACTCTGTTAGACGCCCTGATCCAAGCAGCTATCGGTTCCCTGATCGGTACTGCCCTTTATTTAGCAACCCTGCCTGCCTGGACATTTCTTGAAATAGAAGCCAAATATATAACGGTTAAAGAAATGCTGCTGCCCTGGTGGCTGCTGTTGCTAGTGCTAGCGGCAATTATCTTGCTGGGGCAGCTTTCTTCCTGGTGGGGAATGCAGCAGGTAAGAGTTTCTCCCTTGGGAGTAACCCGCAGAGCGAGCCAACCGGCGCTGCGCATTTGGCGACTGGTAGCTGCGGTAGCTATTTTTATCGCCGCTTTCATAGTCAGTCAGGCAACCTTAGGGCTATCAAAAACCCGGACGATAGCGATAGTCTCCGCCGTTGTTCTGGTAGTTATTTTGGGGTTCAATTTACTAGGCCCCTACCTGTTGCAACTAAATGCCCGCTTGCTGGCAAAGGTGCCGATTCCTGCGATGGTACTGGCGTCTCGGCGAATAGTGGCCGACCCCAAGACTACTTGGCGGCGCGTCAGCGGTATGGGGTTCTTAGCTTTTCTCGCGGGTTTCGTAGCCATGTCGCCAGTACTGGTCAATGGGGAAGATTCTGATCGCCTGGCTGACAACTTTAGTACAGCCACCCGTTGGGATTTCCAAACTGGCGCCATGATTACCTTGGCGGTCAGTTTCGCGCTTTGTGCCTGTGCCATGTTGATTACCCAAGCGGCAACGGTGATTGAAAATGCCGAGCAGTCCCGGGCTCTGGCGAAAATGGGCGCCCCGCGCGGCTTCGAATTGCGCTCGATGTGGCTGGAAACCTTGGGACCACTAGCGGTATCCGTGCTAGGAGGAGGCATCTTAGGACTAGTAGCCGCTATGCCGATGGTGCAAATGCTAAAGGAACATACCGGGCAGACTCCAGAGAATTCGGTAATCCAAATGAGCCTGTTAATGCTGGCAGGTTTAGCGGTTACCGCGGCCTCAATTTTGGCTAGCCACCCGTTGCATCGACGTTTACGTCTGCTACAGCAACGCGCTAATGACTAACGGCACCAGGTTCTACTGGGCGTTCGCGCGGTTACATAACTAGCGCGGGAGCTTCGCGAAGTTACCAAGAAATCTAATCCCCCAGCAAGGATTTTGCCGGACTTTCCTATATGGGAAAGTCCGGCAAAACTAATTACCAATTCAGGGTCTCCTAATTTTTCAAATTCCCCCAACCTTTCCTCTAGCCCTCAAGAATCACCAAAAGCCTCTAGTCTATGAAAAACCTCATACACCAGGGTTTTTATGCAGGTGAACGCAACAACCTCCCCCTATAGGACAAACGTCATTTTTCTTTTCCCCAATTGATAACTATCTTTATTATCAGGTTCACCTAACCTAAACTAATATTTCGGGTGACCGAATAATATGAAAGATGAGGATACATGAAACTGAAAGCCATAGTCTCCGGTATCTGCGCCCTGGCACTGGCAGCTTCCCTCGGAGGTTGCGCCAAAAATGGTGCCGCCGATAATGCGGATGGAGCTAATGGAAAGCTAAAAATTGTTGCCACCACTGGTTATCTTGCCGACGCGGTTAAAAACATAGCCCCCGACGCCGAGATTACTACCCTGGTAGCACCCGGAGGCGATCCCCACACTCAAGAACTAACCACCAAAGACACTGAAAAAATCCAAAAAGCGGACCTGGTGGTTTGGACCAGTCACGACATGGAACACAAAATGATGGGCCAGTTCGATGGTCTGGGTGACAAATCCTTGCCCGCAGCAGAGGCCATTCCGAAAAAATGCTGCTGGATTGGGAAGAAGATGGCAAGATCCAAGGTCATGACCCTCACGTGTGGAATGACCCGATCGGATGGCAATACGCGGTAACCGCTACTGCCGAAAAAATCGCGAAACTAGATAAAGCTAACGCCGACAAATATCTCAAGAACGGCAAAGAATATAACGCCAAGATTCAGGCCATGCACGAAAAGGCCAAGACTGCATTTGAAAAGATTCCTGCCAATCGCCGTACTCTGGTAACCGGTCATGACGCCTTTAACTACCTGGGACGCACCTACGGACTAGACATTATGGCTACCGATATGGTCTCTTCCGAATCGGAAATCTCTGCGGTACAGCTGGAAGAACTGGCAAACACTATTGCTAGTAAAAAAGTTCCGGTTATCTTCTACGACAACCTGAAGAGCCCGGAAGTAGTAAAGCACCTCCAAGAAATGGTGAAGTCCAAAGGTTGGGAAGTTAAACTCTCCGACACCGAGCTCTATGCAGACACCCTCGGTGAGAAATCCCCCACCAACACCTACCTGGGAGCTTTCCAGCACAATGTGGAAGCCATTGTAAAGGCACTCTCATAGAGAACGCGATCTGAGTGCCAGGATGGGCGCTAGGTTTCGCCGTCTCCAAGTTTCCTAGTGCCCATCCTCTTTCTTCCCAAATCATTCAGTTATCTTCGTTAAAGGTATTAACTCCATGACTTTCAAAAATACTTCCTCCCCAGAAGACTCCCGAGAACAGACTGCCAGATTACCAGTGAGCATTCCCCCTTGCGTGGTGGAAAACATCAGCGCCGCGTACCGAGATCGTCTTGCCCTCTCCGGGGTGAGTTTTACCGTCCCCAGCGGAGAAATCATGGCGATTCTTGGCCCTAATGGAGCCGGAAAATCTACCTTAATCAAAGCGATGCTGGAACTGATTCCCCGGGTCAGCGGGAAAGCTGAATTCTTTGGGAAAAACTTGAGCCGGGTGCGCAAACGTATTGCCTATATGCCGCAGTCTGCCTCAATTGATTGGGATTTTCCCGCGCGAGTAAAAGACGTGGTGTTAATGGGAACCTACACCCACTTGGGATGGCTGCGCCGCCCGGGGAAAAAAGAGCATCAGGCGGCGCTAGCCGCTATGGAGCAACTAGATATCTCCGATCTAGCGAACCGCCAGATTTCTGAGCTTTCCGGAGGACAAAAACAACGCACCTTCGTGGCGCGCGCCCTGACCGCCGATGCTGATTTATTAGTTATGGATGAACCCTTCGCTGGGGTTGATATGAAGTCCGAAAAGACGATTTTACAGGTACTGCGTTCGCTAGCTAGCTCAGGAAAAACCATACTCCTGGTACACCATGATTTGGCTACCGTGAGAGAGTTTTGTTCCTCAGTATTGCTGCTTCGCGAAGGAAACTTGGTGGCCTCCGGTCCCCTAGACACTACCTTTACCGCTAAGAATATCTCCCAGGCATACGGACTCGAGGGAGCGCTGGTATGAAGCTCGCCCTCACCAACCTTTCTATCCTTTTCCCCCAGGAACTAATCTCTCTAAGTGATTTTTGGGGAACCTACAGTTTTCGCGTGATGACCGCGGGAGCAATCCTGGTGGGTTTCTTCGCCGGAACCCTCGGATCCCTACTTTACGTGCGTAAACAATCCCTAGTTTCTGACGTTATTGGACATAGTTCCATTGCCGGGATTGTGGGAGCCTTCGTAATTGCTTCGCTAATGGGCGCAGATGGACAATCGATCCTGGTTTTGACGATTGGAGCCACAATTTCCGGCTTGCTGGCTGTTGCCACCACCAATCTAATTGCAGAAAAATCCAAAGTGGGAGTGGAAGCCGCCATGGCGATTTCTCTGGCCATCTGTTATGGCGGCGGCATGGTGGCCTTGAGGCTATTATCCTTTTCCCATTTCTCCGGACGCTCTGGTATTGCACAATACCTGTTCGGCAATGCTGCCACTATGCGTCACATCGATGTGTTCACCGTTGCTATCCTAGGTTTTACCGCTCTATTGATCGTCGCGATTTTCTGGAAGGAGATCGCGCTCTTTGCTTTTGACCCCGTAGGCGCCCAGGCAGCTGGTTTTTCCGGTAACCTTTTGATCGCCATTGTCACCTTGTGCACCACCGTAGGTATCGTGATTGGGGTTAAATCTGTAGGGGTAGTATTGATGGTTGCTTTTGCTATTATCCCCGCAGCTGCCGCCCGGCAGTGGACTGATCATCTACCGGTGTTATTCCTACTTGCTGGAGCAATAGGTGCACTTAGCGGCGGTTTTGGTTCTTATCTGGCAGTATCCATCGGTAAGGTGCCTACTGGACCGGTAATCGTAGTCATCCTTTCGCTGGTTCTAGCTATTTCTTTAGTTTTCTCTCCGCACCGCTCTTTGCTGGCTTACCGATATCGCCGCCGCCGGCATATCCAAAATTTAAAGCACGAGCAGGAAGATAATGCCTCCCTCGCTCAGGGTAATTCCTGGAAAGAACAGTCTACTAATCCTGCGGCAATAGCTAACCAGCTGCGTTTCTCACCGACAAAGGTGGAGGAAGGAGGCACTCCCTCCGCACTTGTCCAATCAGCCGGAACATTAAGTCACAAGTCCCAGCTAGACCCCGAGGTTAATCTGAAATGAGTTTTGTACTTGCAGCCTTATTACTAGCAATTACTACCTCGGTAACTTGCGCTCTGCCCGGCACCTTCTTGGTGTTGCGTCGTCAATCCATGCTGGTGGACGCCATGAGCCACGCAGTTCTACCCGGAATCGTACTGGGAGCGTTGCTTTCTGGATCCACTTATTCTCCGATAATGGTGGTTCTTGCCGCGGGTTTTGGGTTGATCGTAGTTTTGGGAGCTAACTATCTGCAATCCACCGGTTTACTACCTAAGGATGCCAGTCAAGGAGTTATCTTCCCCCTGCTATTTTCGGGCGGAGTAATTTTACTGTCCACTGCGCTGGCACATGTACATATCTGCGAAGATACGGTACTGACCGGCGACCTGAACCTGCTGGCGTTAGATACCGAAAGGTTGATAATCAGCAATTATGATTTTGGTCCGCGCGCCATGTGGATGCTGCTGATAATTCTCTTAGCGAACGCACTATTTTTACTGCTCACCTATAAAGTTATGCAGCTTGTGACTTTCGATAGGGAATCAGCTCGAGTCATCGGGTTCCCCATCCGCACGGTGGAAACTATATTCATGGTTCTGGTGGCCTTAACTATTGTGGTGGCTTTTTCTACTGCGGGCGCCATTCTAGTGATTGCCCTACTGGTAACCCCCGCAGCCACTGCGATTTTACTTTCTAATTCTCTCCCGAAAATATTTGCTTTCACCCTGATTATTGCGGTAATAAGCGCAATAATCGGTTTTATTACCGCTTGGCATTTCAACCTTGCCACCTCGGCGATGATGGCATTTACCGATGGGGTCTTATTCCTAATAGTTCTACTGATCAGCCGGGCACGCGCCCGTGTCAAGAAGCACGCTTAGAGCTATCCCAGCTGCTACCTACTCCAAATAGTTGCTAAGGGCTGTCCCGGTAACCAATGACGGTTATCGGGACAGCCCTTACTGACCGAATACCTCCATCCAGGTATTAACTGCATTTGCTAAGATAAGCAAAGCTGGTCATTCCTAATCTTCTTCCTGTGCATGTGCGGTCAGCTGCTGTGGGTACTGAAAGTCATGCCGGAAAGCAAGGGGATTCCCCTTGAAAAAATGTCCAAGAAACTAGGTGTGGAGTAGTTATCATGACCGATATGAAATCAACTGAGTGTCCCGTACTTTGCCTGGGAGAAGCCCTGATTGACGTTATTAAACGTGCAGGTAATGTGGAAGAGAAAGTGGGGGGCAGCGTTTTTAACGTGGCTTGCGGAGTCGCCAGTTTAGGTCACCCCACCTCCTTGGCTTCCTGGTGGGGCGAGGACGAGCGCGGCAAGAGCCTAGAAGAAAAGCTAGCCTCCGCCGGGGTTAGCGTAGTTCCGGGCAGTTCTAAAGCCGCGAAAACTCCGATAGCTAACGCTCAAATCGACGATAATGGGCAAGCAACCTACAGCTTCGAGCTGGAATGGCAAGTCCCGCCCCTGCCGAAGGTCAGTACCCTCAGCCACTTGCATACCGGAAGTTTCGCCGCTACTTTGGCACCGGGCGCCTCCGCAGTGCTCGAGGCGGTCAAGGCCATGGCAGCTGGGGGAACCGTAAGCTATGACCCCAATGTGCGTCCTTCTTTGATGGGCACTCCCGAGGAAGTACGTCCGCGCGTAGAAGAGCTAATCAGCCTCGCCGATCTGGTTAAAGCCAGCGATGAAGACATTGCTTGGCTCTACGGCAAAGACACTCCGATTGAGACCGTGTTACACCATTGGAAAGACCTGGGGCCAGGCCTAATTGTGGCTACCCGCGGACCGTGGGCTTCCTATGCGCTTTGCGCCAATGACCGGGATATGCTGGCGGTAGATCCCCTAAACATCAAGGTCAAAGACACGGTGGGCGCCGGAGATTCCTTTATGGCCGGCCTGATTTCGGGACTGTTAGATGCAGGCCTGCTGGGTTCGGCGGAAGCCAAACAGCGGCTACGGCAAGCTCGCCTCAGCGATATCCAAGGTGCTCTCCACCGGGCAACCATCACCTCGGGAATCACGGTAAGTAAGGTGGGAGCCTATGGTCCTACCCAAGCTGAGGTCGCAGAGGTACTTGCCGCTGACCCCACCCTCTAGCTAGAGCGAACGCGTTAGAGACGATAAAAGACATAGGTCGGCGAGGCACTGTCATAACGCCCCGCCGACCTACTCGTTAGGGGATTAAGAAACGAACTCTTCCCCGTAATAGCAAGCCTTAAGCATATTTTCTATTTCCGCCATGGTAGCTTTACGCGGCGTACCCGAGTAAGACTCGCGATCGATAGTACGCTGGGCTAGCTCGGGCAGCTGCTCCAGGAAATCGGCCTCCGAAATCTCGAAGTCTTGCAGCTTTAAGGGCACCCCAAAGGTGGAAACCAAGTTTTCCAAAGCCTGGGCAAGAGCTGCACCGGCGTCCTCTTCCCGAGCTTGGATTCCGAGCCGCCGACAAATTTCAGCTAGCTGCTGGGGAGCCTGGAAACGCAGATAGTTCGGGGATGCCACAAACTTGCGCGGCCGTCCTCCTAAGAACCTCACCACATTGGGCAGTACTGCCGGGAAATATTCCTGATTACTGCCTCCAAAAGCGGCGGCAAAAGTCTTGGTCAGCGAACCCGCCAACCCCATTGCGGTATTACCCTGGGCGGTAGAAATCAAGAATGCCCCTTCGATCACCTTTTCTCGCTGGTCAGACAATTCTTGACTCTCTTCTGCGGCACTAACTATCCGGGGCAAAGTCTTATATACATTCTCTAGGCCGTGCAGCGCCAAGGAATCGGTATATTCACTGGCTTGGGTAGAAGTATAGGCTTCGATAGCGCAGGCGACACCCTGGAAACCGCGCCGCAGAGTATCTTTTCGGCTATAGGGCGCCAAGGTAGTATCCATAACCACGATTTGCGGCAGGAATGCAGTCGATTTAACTGGACGCGCAAACCCCGTATTCACATCGGTAATAGCAGCCGAGGGTGCGACCGCAGCACGCCCTCCGGTAATAGTAGGAACACAGATAAGCTGCGGCGAATTAATGTGAGCTGGTAAGGAGATATGCCCGGCACAGACCTCCTTAACCGATAACTCGGGGCACGCCGCGAACAAACGTAGGAATTTAGCTGCATTGATAACGCTTCGCTCCCCCACCGCAATAACCGTATGCGGTCCGTAACCAGCGATTTCACGTACTTTCTTCTCTAGATATTCGGTACTGAAATGCCTTTCCGCATCATCAATAACCTGAACAGATATTTTATTGCTGCGGGCATACAGTAGTTGCATTACCACATCCAATTGCCCGCTACTGGCGGCACGTTGATTGGTAATCACCGTAATTTTGGTGCCCAACTCCAAATTAGCTAGCTGCCGAATATAGCCAGACCCGAGATAAATTTGATTAGGTACTTGGAAAGGCATCATTACCGGGTTCCTCCTGGCTATCCGTTTGACATTAAGCAGGTTAACTGCACTGATATTGTTCGATACCGAGTTATGGCCATAAGAACCACAACCAAGAGTCAACGAGGGCACCATCGCGTTATAAAGCCCCCCGATAGCACCGAAAGCACTCGGGGAATTTTCAATAATCCGCACTGCATTAACTTCTTTTGCAAACTGGTCGATAATGCCCCACTCGCGGCAATGAATGGCCGCACTGTGTCCCAGCCCGTCTTGTTCTACCATCTGGCGGGACAAATCAATGCCTTCCGTGGCATTTTTCGCCCGCAATACCGCCAAGATTGGGGAGAGTTTTTCCCGGGTCAATGGCTCTTCATAACTTACTTCCGAGCAGGGCACTAAAATAGCTGGGGTATCTTCGGGAACGCTAAAGCCGGCCATTTCTGCTATCTTCGAGGCTTTCTGTCCCACAATCGCCGCATTCAATTTGGCGGTCTTGCACTCTTCACTTCCCGCACGCGCCCCGAACAGCAGCTCTTCTAGCTTCGCTTTCTCCTCCGCGTTTGCCAGATAGCATCCGAGAGATTCAAACTCTGCCAGCGCCTCGTCAGCAATAGCTTCGTCGAGGATCACCGCCTGCTCGGCAGCACAAATCATGCCGTTATCAAACGACTTCGAAATAGTGACATCATTGACCGCGTTTTTAACTACTGCGCTTTCGTGGATATAGGCAGGGCAGTTTCCAGCTCCCACCCCTAGCGCCGGTTTTGGGCTAATGCCCATTTTTTGTGTCTTTATTTTGGTGTTTTTGCTGGTGGTATTGC
>OAZW01000240.1_pt1 | contig 73184 bp, 75 predicted proteins | sample 1495231 | NCBI WGS metagenome assembly OAZW01 (sample SAMEA2580062, study PRJEB22360) | human gut metagenome | reverse complement strand
GTTTTAAAAATTGAAAGTAAGTGATTCGCAAAAATAAAATTCTCAGAAAAGAGAAAGTCGTGAATAATTAAAACAAAAACTATTTAGATAAATTTCAAAATAGTCTTGACATGGAGAAAAAATTTTATATAATTAAATTAACCATTTAGATAATTATCAAAATAGAATTAAAGGAAGGGAAGTGGTCTAGTGTTTTCTGATACCTTTAAGGCCTTGTCAGACCCTGTTAGGCTAGAGATTTTAAATATGCTTAGGTCGGGCAGGATGAATGCAGGAGAAATTGCTGACAAGTTTAACCTAACCAAGGCGACAATCTCCCACCACCTAAAAATTTTAAAAGACCAAGACCTAATTTATGAAGAAAAGGAAAAAAACTTTATTTACTACGAACTCAACACTTCAGTTTTCGAAGAAATACTTACATGGATTGTGAAATTCAAAGGAGGTCCAGATGAAAAATAAATTTAGGCTTAGGAAAAGCTCAATAATTTCTATAATTGCATCAATTTTAATTTTAATAATTTTTAATATCTTGTTTTACGACAAGATGCCAGCAGAACTTCCAACTCACTGGAATTTCCAAGGTCAAGCTGATGATTACAGCTCAAAGTTTGATGCCATGGTATTGACTCATGGATTTCTTGTAGTCATGAATATCTTCGCATGCTTTATGCTTGACAACGACCCAAGGAACAAGAGGCAAAATAATTTTGTGATGACAATAAGCAAGCTTGCCATGCCAGCTATAATGCTAGTGGTCTACACTATAACAGTCATGGTTGGACTGGGAAGGGATGTAAATGTGTCAGTGATAATTCCACTTTTTGCTGGACTATTATTTATTGCTATTGGCAACTACCTTCCAAAGACTAGGAGAAATTACACTATGGGAATAAAACTCCCTTGGACTCTTAACAGCGACGAGAACTGGAGAAGGACTCATAGGCTTGGTGGAATTTGTTTCATAGGGATTGGATTATCCCTTATAATCTCAATATTTTTTAAGAGTGAAGTGATTTTTTTAGCAGCTCTTATTATTGGTGGTTTAATTCCAGGCTTTTATTCTTATTATCTATATACTAAGGGAATTTAAAATTAGAAGTCTTGGTTGACTTCCAAGGTATAAAAAAACTCTTGCAAAAATATCTGCAAGAGTTTCTTTTTTTATAAATTTGTATAACTTATAATTTTCTATTTTTCCTAGATACTTCAAGGGGAAGTTTTTCTCTTTCCCTCTTAACTTTATTAGCTTCTAATTTTAAGACTGCATAATTTTTGTCTTCGCCAAGGTCCACTTCTATCTTGCCACTTGGGTCAACTATAAGTGAGTGGGCGTAGGCGTTCTTTGACAAGTCATCATCTCTTGCTATGGCAGGAGAGACTATATAACATTGGGTGTCAACTGCACGAGCCCTGTTGAGGAGGTGGAAGTGAACTTCGCCAGTCTTTTTCATAAAGGTAGATGGAACAAAGATGACTTCTGCCCCATAGTCTCTAAAAGTTTGGAAGAGTTCTGGAAACCTCAAGTCAAAACATATTGCTAAGCCAAAAGTTCCGTACTCTGTTTCAAAAACTCCAAGGGACTTGCCACCAGAAATTGTGTCTGACTCCTTGTAGCCTTCAATGTCGAAGAGGTTTATCTTGGAGTACCTATAGATTTCTTTGCCAGACTTGTCAAAGACATAGGACCTGTTGTAGATCTTGTCACCAGACTTAATGGGGATTGACCCACCAATTAGGTAGACCTCATTGTCCCTTGCCACCTGACTCATCTTCTCATAAGTTTCCCCAAAGTCCTCTTCAGCAAATTTTGTGAAATAAGAATTTTGGTAGGGACAGTTCCACATCTCGGGAAGACAAACCACATCAGCTCCTTCTTTTTTTACAAGAGCTACATATTCTTCCATTGTCTTTAAATTTTCTTTTTTGTCGCCTTTAGCAGGCAGCTGAATTATTCCAACCTTAAAATCTTTCATAGTCACCTCAAATTATATTGAAAAAGCCAAGGCATAGGACTACTAAGCCAAGGACAATTCTATAGTATCCAAAGGGGATGAAGTCGTGTTCACGAACGTAGCCCAAGAATTTTTTAATTACAACAAGAGCAACGATGTAGGAGATTATACCTCCAAGCAGAATCAAGAACCATTGCCATAGGCTAAAGGAAAATCCGATTTTCAAAATCTTTAGGGCAGTTGCACCAAGCATTGTTGGGACTGCTAGATAAAAGGAAAACTTGGCAGAGCTTGTTCTTGAACAGCCAAGTAGCATGGCCCCAATAATTGTAGCTGCTGAACGAGAAGTACCTGGCACCATGGCAAGGCATTGGAAGAATCCAATGAAGAGGGCAGTCTTAAGTCCAATGTCGTCTAGGCTTTCATACTTAAAGTCCTTGTCCTTATTATTTTTTTCCATAAATATAATTACTATCCCGTAAAAGATAAGTGCGATGGCAACTGTCATGGGATTAAAGAGATGAGCATCGATGAAGTCATCTAAGAGGAAGCCAAAGAAGGCTGCTGGCAAGAAGCCCACAATGATCTTTGCAATTAGTCTCATAGTCTCAAGGTCTCTGTGCTTAAACTTTTCCTTTAAGCTTAGTTCATTGTACTTTTCTTCTCCAAGAACTGGAACAAGCTTGCCCTTGGCAATTGGATTGATGTCATAGAAGTAGAGATAAACTACTGCTAGGATGGCACCAAGCTGGATGATTACACTAAAGGCATTGGAAAAGGCCTTGGGTTCAAGTTTTATAAAGCTGTCAGCTATTATAAGGTGGCCTGTTGATGACACAGGCAAAAATTCTGTAAGTCCCTCGATGATGCCGAGGAAGATTACTTTTATTAAATCTAAAATCATATTAACCTCCAATATTTTTTCAAAGCATATTATAACATTTGTGGCAAAAAAAATAAAAGACTCTGCTTTCACAAGAGTCTTTAAAAATTTTATTTACTTATCAATCGTTTCTCTGCAAGTTCAAGAATTTTGTAAATTCCTTCTTGAACATTAACTCAACAGTTCCCGTTGGACCATTCCTGTGCTTGGCAATAATAACTTCACCAACATTTGGTTTCTCTGATTCTTCCTTAGTGTAATACTCATCTCTGTAGAGGAACATTACAATGTCAGCGTCTTGTTCTATGGCACCGGACTCACGAAGGTCAGATAGGATTGGTCTGTGGTCAGTCCTAAGTTCTGGAGCACGAGAAAGTTGTGAAAGGGCAATGACAGGAACTTCTAATTCCTTGGCAATGGCCTTGAGGTTTCTCGATATGGCAGAAATTTCTTGTTGCCTTGACTCAGACCTTGATGACATCTGCATAAGTTGTAAGTAGTCAATTACAATCAAATCAAGTCCCTTTTCTACCTTCATCCTTCGACACTTGGCCTTGAGTTCAAGTGGAGAGATTCCAGCTGTGTCGTCAATTTCCATTTTTAAATTAGACACAATTGGCATGGTGTTAATTATCTTTGTCCATTCTTCTTCATTTAAGTTACCACTAATGACCTTTTGGAGGTCAACGTGGGAAGTGGAAGAGATAATTCTTTGGAAAAGTTGGTTCTTACTCATTTCAAGAGAAAAGACTGCAACTGATGCACCACCTCTTAGGGCAGCGTTAGTTGCAATGTTTACCATGAGGGCAGTCTTACCCATGGAAGGTCTAGCTGCCAACAAAATTAAATCAGACTTTTGAAGTCCAGAAATTTTTCTATCTAGGTCCACAAAACCAGTTGTAAGTCCCGTAAGGGCATTGGGGTTTTGGGCCTTTTTTTCCATTTCAGAGAAGGAGTCCAGGGCAATGTTTTTTATATTTACAAGACCGTTCTTTGTGGAGTCCTGAGTTATGTCGAAGACAGATTTTTCTGCAAGCTCAATGATGAGGTCTGCCTGGGCATCAGGAGAATAGGCAGCAGAAATTACCTTGTCCGATGAATCAATTAGCTCTCTAAGGATTCCCTTCTCCTTGATGATCTTGCAGTAGTATTTAATATTTGAAACTGCAGTTACATTAGAAGATAGGTCTGCAAGGTAGGAGATACCACCAACAACTTCAAGGTCGTCAGTCTTTTTAAGTTCCTCTGCAATTGTAATTACATCGGCAGCTTCATTTCTGTTGTAAATATTTAAGATGGCAGTGTAAATTTTTCTGTGAGCTTCTTGGTAGAAGTCCTGGATATTTAATAGCTCAATGGATGTTGTGATGGCTTCCTTGGAGAGCATCATGGAACCAAGGGCTGACTCCTCTGCCTCCAAATTGTGGGGAGGCATCTTTAAATTTGAAACAGAATTAAAATTTAATTCTCCCTTTGCATCCATATCAATCAAGATTCCGGTCTAACATTTACTTTTAAAGTAGCAACAACGTCTGGGTAAAGCTTGATGTCAATATTTTTCATGCCAGCTTCCTTGATATTTTCTCCAAGTTCGATTTTCTTCTTATCAACATCAATCTTGTGGTCTTGTTTTAATTTTTTTGCAATATCAGCAGAAGTGATGGCACCAAAAAGTCTTCCACCTTCTCCAGCCTTTGCCTTAATAGTTAAAGTGATTTCGCTAATTTTCTTCTTGATTTCATTAGCCTTAGCACGGTTTTCTTTTTCTAATTTTTCTTCTTCAAGCTTATTCTTCTTCCATGTTTCCATGTTTTCTGGAGTAGCTTCAATGGCAATACCTCTTGGTAGCAAGAAGTTTCTAGCATAGCCAGTCTTTGCGTTAACTATTTCGCCTTTTTTGCCTAGAGTTTTGTCGTCCTTAATTAAAATTACTTTCATATTATTCCTCGCTTTTATTATCAATTAAATATTCGTCAATTGCATTTATTAAAATCTTTTCAGCTTCGTCTAAATCTGTTGTGTCAAGTTGGGCTCCAGCCATATTCAAGTGGCCGCCTCCTCCAATTTTTTCTAGTATAAGTTGGACTGATACAACTTCTCCACGAGACCTGCCTGATATATGGACCTTGCCATCATTTATTGTTAGAACAAAGGATGCATCTATTCCGTTGATATCAAGTAGGGCATCAGCAGCTTGGGCTGCAACGAGTACAGAGTTGTTGGATTCCTTGTCAAATCTTGAAACGGCAATGTTGTCGTGGATCATCTTAGTGTTGTGAATTACTTCTGCCCTATAAACCATAGTATCCAAGTCGTCTTGGAAGAGGGACTTTACCTTTAGCATATTTGCCCCAGCTCTCTTTAAGATGGAAGCTGCTTCAAAGGTCCTTACACCAGTTTGGAAGGAGAAGTTCTTAGTGTCAACAACTATACCACTCATTAGTGCATCGGCCTCAAAGTGAGTTAAATTTAAGTCGTTTGACATATAAGTTAGCATCTCAGTTATAAGTTCACAAGTTGAGGATGCGTAGGGTTCCACATATTGGAGAACTGGATTGTCAACAAATTCCTTGCCCCTTCTGTGGTGGTCAATAACAACAATTTGGTTAGTTTTTTCTAAGAGGTCTGGACACTCTGTAAAGGATGGCTTGTGGTTGTCCACTAAAATTAAAAGGGAAGAGTGCTTAATATTACTTAGTGCAGTTTCCCTAGAAATAAGTTTTTCGTAAGTTTCTGCTTCTTCTTCTTTCATCCTATCAATTAAATTGTCAATTGATGGGTTGGATTTTTCAAGGACAATAAAGCCTTCCTTATTTCTATTTAAGGTTGCACGAAGACAACCAATAGCTGCCCCAATGGCATCCATGTCAGGGTTTTTGTGACCCATGATGTAGACATTTTCAGACCTGTCAATTAATTGCTTTAGGGCTTCACCAATTACCCTTGCCTTAACCTTATTTCTCTTTTCCATGGCCTTTGATTTTCCACCAAAGAACTCGTAGTTGTCATCAACTTTTACCACAGCCTGGTCGCCACCACGACCTAGTGCCAAGTCAAGAGAAGAGTCAGATTCTATATAGGCATCTTTGAAGTTAAGTCCAAAGGAAGAAACTCCAATAGAAAGTGTAATTGGAATTGAGTTCCCCTTGTTGAGGTCTCTTAGGTCATCTAAGATGTCGAATCTCTTTTCCTTAATTGCCCTTAGGGACTTAAAGTTCATAACGACAAGGTATAAGTCCTCGTCAGATTTTCTTACTAGGGCATCGTACTCTTCAAAGTATTGAGAAATTGTTGAGTCAATTTCTGCAATTAGAAGGGGTCTAATTTCTGATGGGGCAGAAGATATTGCCTCATCAAAGTTATCCACTTCAACCTTTGCCACTATGGCAAATTCATCTGTGTACTTGTCCTTTAAGTTTTGGTAGGCAGTATTGTCCACTAGATAAAATAGGACAGACTTGCCATCTCTCTTTTCAGACCTGTTTTCAACAATATTGGTATAGATGTTAAAAAATCTTTTATTTACTTCAACGGGTATAGTTCTTTGACCCTCAGAATTTAAAATATTTGCAATATCAATATCTCCAATTAGGTTTTCTAGGTCGCCCTCCAAGACGCTGCTTTCATTAAAAAGATTGATGAAGGGAGTATTGTACCAGAGAATTTTTGCCTTTTCATCTGTAACAACTAGGGGAAAGGGCATGTCGAAGATTGCCTGCTTAGTAAGAGAATCAAATCTTTCATTTAAGTTTTCTAGGTTTTTTAAATTTTCTTCATTTTTGATATTTATTTTGTTATAGGCCAAGAAGGCTACATAGGCAAGGCCTAGGATTCCCAAAAGACCAAGGACTGGTCTTGTGAAGATTAAGGCCACAACAAGAATTATTCCAAAAATAAAAAATGGAAGAAAATCTTTAAGTTTATAATTATTTTTCATAGCATTCTCACTTATTTAATTTTTCTAAAGTTAACAATTTGATCAAGTCCACCAAGGATTATTAAAAAAATCTGTAGGCTTGATATAGTAAAGCTAAGCCCTATTAAGAGGAATTGTAAAAATCTCTTAACTCCAAATCTTGTCATGTAAAACTTGGCAAGGGCAAGGCCAGAAACATAGAGCATAAAGAAGACTAAGTTCATTAGGTTAATCATAAAGACTTGACCTGTGGGTCCAAAGTAGTCGCCAGTTAGTGAAAAAATGGCGAGACTCACAAGTGACAAGGCTATAATTTCCCTTGGGAACTTCAAGAATTCAAGAGAGGATGGTTGAATAATAAAAATCCCTCTTGCAAGAAGGCTTCTTCCAGCCCATGTATAAGTAACATAGGAAGTCACAATAGATGTGATAATTAGGACAGATGGAAGAATTTGCAAGAATTTCTTGTAGTAGAGTTCTACATTCTCTGTGAAAATCGCCATAGTCCCTGAAGATAAAATATCTTCGCCTGCTAGGTTTTTGTAAAATTCTGTAATGGAATTTATAGTTTCCTTTGAATTTAGGACTTCACTGTTGATCCCAAAGGCAAAGAATAAAACCATTATTGATGTAAAAAATATTAAAGATGTCGCCAAGATAGTCATGGAGACAGACCTTTTTGTTGTAATCATGTAGTGAAAAATTAATATGAAGGGACCAAAAATTGTAAAGACAACTATGGCTTGGACTGGTCCCATAAAACCAGCAATTAAAAGTACAACGGCAAGAAGTGTTGCCATGACTTTTATAATTCCTTCCTTCACAGATTCAGCTACATACATAGAAGGAAACAAAATATATAAAAAGGGAAAAATCATTCCAACCATTGAAATGAAAATAGACCTTGTGAAGAGTCTAATGAGTCCCTTATAGTCAGTTTCTTTTTCCAATAAATCAACTCCTATCCACCCTATTTTACCATAGAATTATGATTAGATAAAGAATTCTAACTTTCACGAGTGCACCCATGAAAAATAAAAAAGTTCCTAAAGATTAGGAACTTTATAAGTTAAAATTATTTGCTGAAGTAGGACAAGAAAAGGGCGCCAGGACCTGTATGAGTCCCAACAACGCTACCAATTTGTATAAACTCTGGTGAAGAAATTTTATCTTCCCAAAGGCTCTTTGTCTCTCTTAGGTATTTTTCAATTTTGCTGCCGTCACGACCTGTGTAGCCAAGTTTGATTGGCATGTCAAAGTCAATGGACCCAGTTTTTTCTATCTCACTAATGAAAAGATTGTTGGCATTTTTTATTCCCTTGGCCTTGCCAACAGATGTAATTGCTCCATCCTTCATGGCAAGTAGGACCTTTACAGAGAAGAGGTTGCCAAGGAGGGCTGAAGTCTTTGAAATCCTTCCACCTCTTTCAAGGTATTCTAGGGTGTCAACTAATACAACTAATCTAAGTCTCTTCTTTGCCTCATCAAGAATTTCTTTTATTTCTCTTGCAGACTTACCTTCTTTAACAAGTCTCAGTGCATATTCAACTAGAGCACCTTCTGCGTTGGAAACATTTAAACTATCTACTATAAAGATTTTATCTTCAAGGCCTTCGCTTGCAAGCTTGGCACTTTGATAAGTTCCCGATAACTTTGAAGATAGGACAATAACAACTGCCTCGTCTCCCTTATCTATTACTTCCTTGTAGACATCCATAAAGGCCACAGGTGTTGGTTGACTTGTCATAGGAAATTCTTCCTTTTTCTCAAGTCTTTCATAAAATTCGTCCTTTGTAATATCAACTGAATCTAGGAAGTCTTCATCTCCAAAGGTAACGTGGAGGGGAACGACAATTAAGTCCTTTTTAATATTTTCTTCCACATCACAAGTTGATCCCACAATTATTTTTACTGCCATATATTTCCTCTCAATTATAAATCTATTCTATAAATTTGAATTCCATCAAATTAAAGTTTTTCTTCTGTCAAATTTTCAATATTTTCTGAAAGGACACCTAGGACCTCGTAAAAGACTTCCTTCTTATCCCTTGAAATATTTTTGTTTACAAGCTCAATGTATTCCATGGTCTTTTCACTTATCTTGGAACCTATAAGCCTTCCCTTTTCTGTGAGATAAAAGCTGCCGCCGTAGTTGTTCTTCTTGTTAGACTTCTTTTCTACGATGCCAGACCTTATCATTTGGTTTAGGTTTCTCGACACGTCAGACTTGTCCTTGCCGCTTATCTTCACAAGCTCCTGGGAGTTAAGTTTGTCGTGGTCGTAGAGGGCCAGCATATAGATGAGCTGACTTGCGTTTAAGCCAAAGTCCTTCATAACTTGGCCTGCTAACTTCTGCCAGTTTTTTACAATATTAAAGACCTCACTGGAAAAGTAGTTGAATTTATCTAGCATAAGCACCTCACTAATTTAATGCAAGCTTAAGTATAATTAATACTTGTTGACCTGTCAACATTTATATCTTTGAAGATTTTTTATTAAAAATATGTGTTAAAATGTCATGAGAGATGAACTTCTTAAGGAGATGATTTTATCAATAGGTATTCAAAAATAACTAACAAGACAAAAAGAGAAATTGTCCTCTTAAAGGCAAGGCCATGTAAGTGGGGCAAGTGTACTTTTTGTGATTATATAGATGACAATGAGATAGATAATAAAAAGATAGACGAGATAAATCTTGAAGTTTTAAAAAATGTAACAGGAGAGTTTGGAGTCCTAGAAGTCATTGACTCTGCATCAGTTTTTGATTTGACAGATAAAAGTCTTGAGGCAATAAAAAAAGTTGTTGAAGAAAAAAATATAAAGAGATTATTTTTTGAAGCTCACTGGATTTATAGGAATAGATTAGATGAGATAAGAGATTTTTTTAAAGTTCCCATAACTTTTAAGACAGGAATAGAAACTTTTGACAATGACTTTAGAGAAAGAGTCCTTAGAAAGGGCGCAGACTTTAAAGACTATAGAGAAGTCCAAAAATATTTTGACTCTCCTTGTGTCATGGTGGGCATAAAGGGTCAGACAAGAGAAATGATTGACCGCGACATGGAAATTATAAAAAACTTTTCTCATGCGACAGTAAATATTTTTATGAATAACTCAACAGACATCAAAAGAGACGAAGAACTTGTTAAGTGGTTTGTAGAAAAATATAGGTATCTTGAAGATGATCCAAGAGTTGATATTTTATTTGAAATAACAGATTTTGGTGTGGGCTAAAAAATATTTTTAGCAATTAGGCTCCTAAGAATGAGTCTTTTTTACAATCTAAGAAGATGATGGCATAAAAAATACCCGATGGAATCTTCCAACGGGTTTTATTATTTGAGAATATTTTTTTTTAGATAAATAAGAATGAAACCATATCTTGTACGTGAAGTGGTGCTTCAGGTCCAACAGGGATTCCAATTAGATACCAAACTATCATTAGGACTGTCCATCCAACTAGGAAGAACATAGAGTATGGAAGCATCATTGATGTAAGAGTTCCAAGTCCAGAATCTTCGTCATACTTTTGCATGAATACAACTATCATTGCGAAGTAAGACATAAGTGGTGTGATGATGTTTGTTGAAGAGTCACCAATTCTATATGCAACTTGTGTAAGTGCAGGTGAAAGTCCAAGGTTGTACATCATTGGTACAAAGATTGGAGCCATGATTGCCCATTTTGCTGAAGCTGATCCCATAAATAGGTTAAGGAAGGCTGATAGCAAGATGAACATTATTAGAAGTGGTAGTCCCTTTAGTCCAATTGATTCTAAGAAGTCTGCCCCGTTTTTTGCAAGGATAAGACCAAGGTTTGTTTGATTGAAGTATTTTACAAATTGAGCTGCAAAGAATGCAAGAACAAGGTATCCACCCATGCCCTTCATTGCCTTTGTCATTGCGTCAACAAGGTCGTGTGAATTTTTAATAGTTCCAACAGTTTTACCATAAGCAATACCAGGAATCATAAATAATAGTAGCATTGCAGGGATAAGTCCGTGACCTAAGAAAAATTTAAGAGTCTTAATATCTTTTCCATCTTCTAGAGCTCTAAATGGAGCATTTGATGGGAACATTAAGAATGCCATAACTACAACAAAGATTATTACAGCTATAAGAGCGTTTCTAAGACCCTTCTTTTCCACATCTGTTAGTGGACTTTCGTCAGCCTTGTAAGATCCGTGATATTCTCCTAAGTTCTTTTCAACTATTCTATTAGTTACAAAAGTACCAATTATTGTGATTAAGAAAGTTGATACAAATAGGAAGTACCAGTTACAAGTAGCGGCAAGAGTCATGTCAATACCACCAGCTTTTAAAGCTTCGTTTGTGATATTTGTAAGTAATGGGTCAGTTGTACCAAGTAGTAAGTTTGCAGAGAAACCACCACTAACTCCTGCAAAGGCAGCTGCTATACCAGCAAGTGGATGACGACCTGCGTTTGCAAATATAAGTGCTCCTAGTGGTACTACTACAAGATAACCAGCATCAGATGCAATATTTGACATTACACCAGCGAAAACAACTGTAGCTGATAGAAGTGTAGGGTTTACATTAGATAGAAGTTTTTTTAAAGTTGCATTAAAAAGACCACTGTTTTCAGCAACACCAACACCAAGCATAGCTACAAGTACTGTTCCCAATGGAGCAAAACTTGTGAAGTTTTCTGTTGCAGAGTTAAAGATGTAAGCTAGACCCTCCCAGTTAAGTAGAGAAACTGCTTCCTTAGTAACTTCTTCTCCGGCCTTGGCATCAAAGTATGTTACACTTAGTCCTGCTTTTGCAGCGAAGTAAGATATAATGATTACGATTGCACTAAGTATAGCAAAAATCATGGCAGGATGTGGTAATCCGTTACCAATTCTTTCTACAGCCTTCAGGAAGCCGCCAACGTCATTTTGATCTTTGACTTTTTTGTTTTGTTCTTTCATAAATTCCTCCTTTAATGAAAATAATATCCTCATAATTTAATACTATATTATCTATGATATACTTGCAAGGAATATTTGATTTCACCGCAAAGGTTTATATTGCGTTAATAGATTGAAGTAAATGCTTAAATTTTTTAAAGTACAAATAAAGAGAAATAAGTTAATTATCCAGTCTTCAAGTGTAATTTCATTTCACAAATTAAGTTTATTATGCTAAAATAAGGTCTAAGAAATAAGGAGGAGTCCAATGAAAGAGTATAGTTCGTTTGAAATTCTTGGACCAATAATGGTTGGTCCATCATCATCTCATACTGCAGGCGCTTGCAAAATCGCTAGATTAGCAGCCAAAATTTGTCCAGATGATTATGAAAGCGTTGAGTTTTATCTTCACGGTTCCTTTGCTTTTACCTACAAGGGCCATGGAACAGATAGGGCACTTCTAGGTGGAATTATGGGTTTCAAAACCTATGACAGTTCTATAAGAAATGCTTATGAAATTGCAGATGAGAGAGGAATAAAATACTCCTTCATACCAATGAATCTTGGAGAAAACTATCATCCAAACACAGTAAAGATTAAATTTAATTACAAAGACAGAGACAGCGAATATGTAATCGGATCCTCAATTGGTGGGGGAAATATGAAAATTGTTGACATCAATGGAATCCAAGTTGACTATGACGGTAAGTTCCCTACGCTCTTATTCCAATATCCTGAACAAAAGGGTGTTATAGCAGATGTATCGACTATACTTGCTAAGGAGTCCTACAACATTGAATCTATAAATACAAGTAAGGATGAGCTTACAAATATAGTAACTCTTACAGTTGAACTTGATGAAGGTGCAAGTGAGAGTGTGTTAAATAAATTGTTAAATAATTCCAGATATATTACATCAAAATATGTGGAGGTTTAAATGTTAAATACAGCTAAAGAAGTTATTGAAGCTTGTGATAAGGATAATATCCACATCTATGACTTGGTCCTTCAGGGAGAAACAAAAGCCCTTAAGGTGACTGAGGAAGAGATGAAGAATAAGATAAGGGAAATCCTGGAGGTTATGAAGGGATCTTCCCAAGAAACACTAGAAAAATCCTTTGAAACTGAATATAAAATGATAGACGGTTTTGCAAAAATGATGAACGACTATCAAAAAGATAAAGACCCTTTAACTAGCAAGTTTCTAGTTAGGGCAATGGCTATGGCCTTTTCCACATCTGAGACCAATGCAAATATGGGAACTATTGCGGCAGCGCCTACTGCTGGAAGTTCTGGTATTATGCCAGCAGCCTTAATGGCAGCTAAGGAAAAATATGGCTTAGATGACGAGGTTTTGATAAATGGACTATTGACATCAATAGGAATAGGGCAAATTATTGGTAAATATGCAACGTTCGCTGGTGCTGAAGGTGGATGTCAAGCAGAATGTGGATCTGCCAGCGCAATGGCAGCTGCTGCATTAGTTGAGATGCTTGGCGGAAGTCCAGAAGAAGCACTACAAGCAGCCAGCATTACACTTATTAATGTAATGGGGCTAGCCTGCGACCCAATAGCAGGACTAGTAGAGTATCCATGTACCTTTAGGAACGCATCAGGAGTTATGAATTCTTTCATATCAGCTGATATGGCCCTTGCAGGTATTAAATCAATTGTTCCCTTTGACGAAGTTTGTCAAGCAATGGGAGAAGTTGGTCACTTGCTACATGAATCTATTAGGGAGACTGGTCTTGGAGGGCTAGCAGGCACAAAAACTGGCCAAGAAATTAGGGCTAAGTTTTTAAATATTAAGGAGGATTAAAGAAAATGAAGGAAAAGAAAAAAATAGGTCTAATTCCTAGACTTATTATTGCAATTGCACTTGGTATTCTTGTTGGACAATTTTTACCAGAAGTAGTAACTCAAGTAGCAATTACAATCTCAGGATTATTTGGAAAGTTTTTGAACTTTATAATTCCACTAATGATTATTGCCTTTGTATCTAAGGGTATTGCAGACCTATCAGAAGGTGCTGGAAAACTTTTAGGAGCAACAGTTGCATTAGCTTATGGATCTACACTAATTGCAGGCTCATTATCTTATACAATGGCAAGAAACATATTCCCAAGCTTTATTAAACCAGAGCTTGCAGAAGAAATTCAAAAGGCAACAGCAAATGAAGTTGCACCATTATTTGAAATTCCACTTGGACCTTTCATTGATGTAACAGCAGCTCTTGTTCTTGCATTTATGATTGGACTTACAGTTTCTGCCCTAAGAGCTAAAGGATCTGGAGAAGTATTTTACAAAGCTATTAATGAATTTAACGAAATCATAAATCTAGTACTATCAAAATTTGTAATTCCACTACTCCCATTCTTTATCTTTGGTAACTTCTGTAACCTATCATATTCAGGTTCAGTATTTGCAATTCTTGGAATATTCTGGAAGATCTTCATCTGCATCATTGCACTACACCTACTTTATATAATATTACAATTTTCAGTTGCAGGTGCATACACAGGAAGAAATCCTTTCAAATGTTTAAAGGAAGCACTTCCAGCTTACCTAACAGCGGCAGGTACACAATCATCTGCAGCAACTATTCCAGTTAACGTTGCTTGTAACAGAAAAATGGGTGTTACAGCTCAAATTAGAGAATTCTGTATCCCACTTTGTGCAACAGTTCACTTAGCAGGATCTATGATTACTCTTACAGCTTGTGTATTCACATTACTTACAATGTTTGATATGCCACACTCTTTCCCACTACTACTTAAGTTTATCGCAGTTCTTGGAGTTGCCATGGTTGCAGCACCAGGTGCGCCAGGTGGAGCAGTAATGAGTGCCCTTCCATTCCTACCAGTTATTGGAATCGAATCATCAGGAACACTTGCTACAATTTTGATTTCACTTTACCTAACTCAAGACTCTTTTGGTACAGCTTGTAACGTAACAGGCGACAACGCTATTTCAATGGCAGTTGAAAAAATCTATTACAATCACATTGTAAAGAGACCTATCCCAGAAGAAGACTTCGAAGACGGTAGAATAAACCTATAATTTAAAAGCATATTTACCGGAAAAAGCTATGTCATTGACATGGCTTTTTTCTTTTGCAAAATTATTTTTATAAATTTGGTATAATGAAGTAAAGGTTGGTGGAAGACACAAGATGAAGACTGTACTTATTACTGGTGCCTCACGAGGAATTGGAAGAGATATTGCAAGAAGACTTGCAAGAGAAGACTACAGAGTAATTATTAACTACAACAAGTCAGAAAAAGAAGCTAAAGAATTGGAAAAAGAAATTAGAGACATGGGTAAAGACGCCCTTGCCCTAAGAGCAGATGTGAGAAAATTTTCTGAAGTTGAAGACATGTTTAAAGAAGTTGAAAGAAGATTTAAGGGAGTTGACATCCTAATCAACAACGCTGGCATATCTTCTTACGCCCTCTTCCAAGATATTGACGAAGAAACTTGGGACGAGATTTTCGATGTCAATGTAAAGGGAGTTTACAATGCAATTCATGCAGCCCTTCCCTACATGCTAAAGAAGCATTCAGGAAAAATTTTGAACATGACATCCATTTGGGGAATAGTTGGTGGATCCATGGAGAGTCACTACTCAGCAACAAAGGGTGCCATTAATGCACTTACAAAGGCCCTTGCGCAAGAACTTGGCTACTCAGGCATAAGTGTTAATGCAGTTGCCCCAGGTGCAGTTGACACACCAATGACAAGAGAGATAGGAACAGATAACCTCTGCATTTTGTCAGCAGACATACCCATGGGTCGACTTGCAACCACAGAAGAGATTGCAGAACTTGTGGCCTTTATGGTATCTGATAAGAACTCCTACATGACTGGACAAATAATTTCTCCCAACGGTGGAATGATTGTCTACTAAGTAAAAATTTTATGCGCAATAAATTTTGATAAATAAATTTTTAAAATAAAAAAGAAAAAACAGAAGCTCTTACAAGAGGAGGTAATATGACAAAGATTTTATATGCCAAGGACTATGTTGAAAAAAAGACTAGGGACCTAGTTGAAAAAGTTGAAAAGTTAAAGGACAAACCAATAATTTCTATTATAAGGGTGGGCGAGGACTATGGATCACTTGCCTACTTAAAGGGAATAAAAAAGTCTGCAGAAAAACTTGGAGTTAGTGTAGACGTAAATGAATTCAAAGAAGATGTAAGTCAGGAAGAAATATTAGACTGCTTAAAGGGCTTAAACCAAGACAAAAGGGTTGGGGGCATACTTGTCTTTAGACCTCTCCCAGAGTCTATTGACGAAGATGTAATTTCTCTTGCTATTGATCCAGAAAAGGATATTGACTGTATGAATCCCCTTAACAGGGCCAAGGTCTATAGCGGACACCTTGATGGCTTCATCCCTCTTGCATCAAAGGCAGCCCATGAGCTCTTAGGTTTTTATGGCTATGAATTAAAGGGCAAGGACGTGGTAGTCATTAACCACTCCAATGTTGTTGGCAAACCCCTTGCTATGATTTTATTAAGCGAACTTGCAACTGTAACAGTTTGTCACGTGGGGACAAGGGACCTTAGAAAGCACACTAAGTCTGCTGATATAATTTTCACTGCTATGGGAAGGGCAGAGGTTCTTGATGAAACTTACTTCAAAGAAGATGCAGTTGTGATTGACATTGGGACTTCAAAGAACAAGGAAGGGAAGTATCGTGGCGACCTTGATGAAGAAGCTGTCAAGGGAAAGATTGGAGCCTTCTCTCCAGTGCCTGGAGGAATAGGAAGTATTACAAACCTCCTACTTCTTGAGAACGTAATAAACTATTACTTGTGAGAAAAATTTTATCAATGAAAAATTTAGCCCTCCTTGGTGGAGGGTTTTTTATTGGAAATTTGTTATAATTATTGTAATTGATGAAAAGGAGAAAATTATGATAACAAATAAGGTAATTTTAGTTAGGCCCTATGCCTTTAATTTTAATACAGAGACAGCAGTGGACAATGTCTATCAAGTTAGCCCAGAGAAAACTTCTGAGGAAGAAATTCAAAAGAGGGCTTTAAAAGAATTTGACAGGGCAGTGGAATCTTTACGTGAAAAAAATATCCATGTTGATGTCATTGAGGACTTTGACGAGAGGACACCAGATTCAATTTTCCCCAACAATGTCTTTGTGACCTTCCCTGGCAAAATTTTTATTTCAGAAATGTATACAGATAATAGGAATGAAGAGTACGACAAAATCCTTCCACAGCTTAAGAAGATTATTGACTATGACAGGGCTGATATAGTTGACTTCAGAAATAATGAAGGAAGAGTCCTTGAAGGGACTGGAGCTGTAGTAATAGACAGGTGGAACAAGATCTGCTACGGAAGTCTTTCAAAGCGTTGTGACAAGGGCGAGTTTTTAAAATTTTGCAAGGCCGTTGACTTGAAACCTGTTTACTTTAGGTCCAAGGACAAGGGAACTTACATCTACCACACTAATGTCTTGATGATGGTGGGAGAAAAGTTTGCAATTATTGCAGATGACTTAATAGTAGAAAACAAAGAGGAAGTTCTAAAGTCCTTAAGAGAGTCAGGTAAGGAAATAATTTATCTCAACCAAGAAGAGTTTGATAACTTTGCAGGAAATTCTATTGAACTAAAGGGCCATGACAAAAACATTCTTGTTATAGCTCAGTCAGCCTATGACCACCTTAGAAAAGAAAACATAGAAAAAATTGAAAAACAGGATGAGATCCTTCCAATTGATGTTGAGACAATTTCTAAGTATGGTGGTGGATCAATAAGGTGCATGATAGCAGAAAACTTTTTTGACATAAGGGAGGGTTGATATGGATTTATTAAAATGCCTGGCTTTTATAATTTTTGCCATCTTTTGGGCAAGACAAGTCCCCGAAAATTATAAAATATATAAGGAAGACAAGTCATGGGAAAATTTTTTGATACTATTAGGAAAAATTTTAATAGTCATAGCCTCAATAATTTTGGCAATTGGAGTTTATGTATAAAAGCAAGAGGGAAGTCAAGTGAAGAAAAAAATCATAAATATAATAGAAATTCTTCTTGTGATAATCTTGCTTACAAGTCTTTATAGGATTTACAACTACAACAAAGAAGACAAGGAATTTAAGTCTGCCACAAGAGAAGTCCAAGAAAAATTCGAAAGAGAAGAGCTAAAGACTCCTGATCCAAAAGTTGATGAAAAAGAAAATAGAAATCGTGAAGCCATAGAAAAAATTGAGGCCCTGAGAAAAGAATATCCATCTATTGTTGGCTGGATAAGGGTTGGTGGAACAGAGATTGACTATCCAATAGTCAAGGGGAATGACAATGACTACTACCTAAACCACAACTACAAGGACGAGTACAATGTCTTCGGTGCAATCTTTATGGACTATAGGAACAAGGAAGATTTATCAGATCAAAACACAATAATCTACGGTCACAACAATCAACGTGCTGGTAATTTTAAGGACCTTCACAAGTATGAGGATAAAGATTTCTTTAATGAAGACAGGTTTATAGAAATTTATTCACTTAATGGCTACAAGAAATATAAGGTCTTTGCAGTTTATAATGCTGCCCCTTATGATAAGTTTAGGAGTCCATCTTACACTGGAGAAGAAGGGAAAAATCTCTTGGCTTACATCAAGGAAAAAAATCTTGTAAGTGGAGTCATGCCAGAAGAAATAAAGGACATACTAACCCTACAAACTTGCTCGCCTGGAGATACAAGGCTTGTGGTTCAAGGGGTTTTAGTTGAAGATTAAAAGTCGCCTTAGGGCGATTTTTTTATGTAAATTTTTATTGATTAGCAATTAAATACTAGCTCGTAACAAATCATAAGTTCATAGAAAAATAGGACTTAATAAAAAACTACAAGCTCATAAAAAATTATAATGTCATAAAAAATTACAAAGTAATAGTAAAGCACAAAGTCATAAAAAATAATAAACAAAAAAAGATATTTTCCTTTAATTTACAAAAGTTGCAAAGATTGTTATAATATAAACAATTAGGAGGTGTTAATTTGCCGAAGAATTCAAGGGGTATTTCCGAAACCGTAATAAGGAGAATGCCAGTTTATCATAGGTACTTAAAAGAACTCATAGAAGATGGAGTTGAGAGAGTTTCTTCAAAGGAACTTAGTGGACTCACAGGTTTTTCTGCTTCGCAAATTAGACAGGACTTAAATAATTTTGGGGGATTTGGCCAACAGGGATATGGTTACAACACCAAGGCCCTTAAAGACCAGATTGATAAAATTCTTGGAATAGACAAGTCTTACAAGAGCATAGTTATTGGTGCTGGTAGATTGGGACAGGCCATTGCTAGATACAATGGATTTAGAGATTCTGGTTTTAATGTGATTTCACTTTTTGATATCAAGGATGACATAGATGACATAAGTGGGATTAAGGTCCGTAAGATAGAGGACTTGGAAAAATACATAAGAGATGAAGGAGTAGATGTTGCCATTATCACTGTGCCTAGAGAAGTTTGTGAAGACGTGGCAAAGAGAGCGATTGACGCAGGTGTAAGAGGAATTTGGAACTTCGCACCCTACGACTTAAAGGGACCAGAAGGCATTGTAGTTGAAAACATAAGGCTTAACGATTCGCTTCTAACCCTATCTTATTTTATGAAAGAAATTAGCTGACCTATTATTTTATAATAGGTTTTTTATTTATAGGAGTTTTGTTTTTAATGAAGATAAATTTTGATGAAGGTCTTTGCAAGATTAGTGACCTAGAGGAATTTGATCCCAGAGATATTTTCACTTGTGGTCAAGCCTTTAGGTGGTATGAAGAAGAGGACGGGTCCTTTACCTTTGTAACTCATGGCATAGTTGCCAATGCAAAAAAAGTTGGAGATGAAATAATTTTAAAGGGAGTAGATGAAAAGTCCTTTGAAGAAATTTTTTATGACTACTTTGACCTTTCTCGTGACTACAAACTTGTAATGGAAGAGCTTGCCAAAGACGAGGTTATGAAAGATGCTACAGACTATGGCAAGGGAATAAGGATCTTAAACCAAGGCAAGTTCGAGACAATTATTTCCTTTATAATTTCTGCCAATAACCAAATACCTAGGATCCAAAAGGCAATTGAAAAGATTTCAGAAATGTATGGTGACTATCTTGGAGAAGATAAGAATAGAAAATACTATGCCTTCCCAAGTGCTCAACAGCTTGCCCTTGCCAAGCCAGAGGACCTTCGTGAGTTTGCAAGAGTTGGCTTCCGTGACAAGAGGATAGTTGAAGCCTCAAAGCTAATTGCATCAGGTCAAGTTGACATAGAAAGGATTTCTGAAATGGACCTAGAAGATGCCAGAAAGGAACTTCAAACTCTTCCAGGAGTGGGACCAAAGGTTGCAGACTGCATCCTCCTCTTTGCCTTTGACAGGAAGGAGTCCTTCCCAGTTGACGTTTGGATAAAGAGGGTCATGGAAGAATTATACCTAAAGGAAGTTACTCCAAAGTCTAAGATTGCCACACGTGGCAGGGAAGTCTTTGGCAAGAATGCAGGCTTTGCCAACCAATATCTCTTTTATTACGGAAGAGAAAATAAGTTGGGCAAATAATTTTATAAACTTATAATAAACTAAAAAAGACTGAGTTTTTTTATGACTCAGCCTTTTTTGATGAACTTCTATTTATTATTTTAAATTTTTAATTTGTTTTCAAAAGGGAATTACTTTTGAAAGATTTCCAACTTTTCTATCCTATCAAAGGCCTCGTTAATCTTTTCTTTGTTAACTGTTACGGCTATTCTTATGAAGCCGTCGCCAGCAGAACCAAAGGCCTTGCCATCTATTAGGTTTACGTGAGCCTTTTCCAAAATCTCTTTCACAACTTCATCAGTTGTCATGCCTGGTACAGAAATTTTTGGGAAGATGTAAAAAGTTCCCTTGGGTCTCATAACTTCTACGTGCTTTAGTTTTTTTAGTCTATCGTAGGCAAGATACATCCTCTCCTTGTACTCTTCGGCAAGGGGTGGGCAGATCCTCTTTCTTTGATTAATTCCAACAACTCCTGCGTACTGACAAAGTGTTGGGACAGAATAAACTGTGTTTGTGTGAATGGCAGTCATGGACTTGATGAGGTCCTTGTGGGCAACTATAGCGCCAAGTCTCCAACCAGTCATTACATAATCCTTGGACATGGAGGAGATGGAAATTAATCTCTCAAAGTTCTTGTCCCACTTGATCATTGGAGTGAAGTGAGACTCGTAGGAGTAAATTGTGTAGATGTCATCACAAATAACTAAGATGTCGTGCTTAACTGCAAGCTCATAGATTGCCTTTAGGGTCTCGTCACTATAGACTGCTCCCGTTGGATTGTTGGGGGTGTTTATTATAATGGCCTTAGTTTTTTTATTTATTAATTTTTCAAGTTCTTCTGGAATTATGTCAAAATCATTTTCGAATTTTGTGTCGTAGAAGACAGTCTTACCTCCAGCCATGTCGATTTGGTCTGGGTAGACGCTGAAGTAGGGTGAAGGAACTATAACTTCGTCGCCTTCTTCTAAGAGAGCTTGAAGGATTAAAAACATTCCTTCAGTTCCTGACATAGTAATCATAACTTCATCAGGGTCGCAAAAAACTCCAAAGTCTTCTTTATAAAAACTTGCCACAGCTTCTCTTAGTCCTATGTAGCCTTGTGGATCTTCGTAGTGAGTGTGACCTGCCATTTGTGAGTCGTAGGCTTCTTTTATTATTGCCTCGTCAGTCATGAGGTCGGGGTCACCAACACCAAAGTTAATAAAGTCTGGATAGATGCTAGAGTAGTCTACAGCATAAATTGATTCTTCTACATTTCTATATTTTTCACGGATGAATTTCTTCATGAGAACCTCCTTTTAATATCTAATAATTTATTCTAACATAAAGGGGTATTTTATTAATAGTCTTGTTTTAATTCCTTAATTTAATAGATTCTCTATGATATAATTAAATTAATATAAATAAAATTTTATAGGAGGAATCCTTTTGGATAAAATATTAGTAAAATCAAAGGGCCCACTTAAGGGCAAGGTTAGAATTTCAGGTGCAAAGAACGCAGCTCTTCCAATTTTAGCTGCAACAATTCTTGGAACAGAAGAAATTGTTTTGGAAGACGTGCCTGAGTTAAAGGACGTTGAAATCATTACAGAAGTTCTTAGGGGGCTTGGACTTAAAATAGAAAAAGATGGCAACAAGCTTGTAATTGATCCAAGTGGCCTTAACTCTTATGAAACTGACTACGAACTCATGAGCAAGATGAGGGCATCCTTCCTTGTTATGGGACCACTTCTTGCAAAACTAAACAAGGCCTATAACTCCCTACCTGGTGGCTGCAACATTGGCTCAAGACCAATTGACCTTCACTTAAAAGGCTTTAAGGCCCTAGGTGCAAACATAGAAATGACTCACGGAGAAATAAAAGCTGAGTGTGACAAACTTGTGGGCACAAGAATCTATCTTGACTTCCCATCAGTTGGAGCAACAGAAAATATTATGACAGCTGCAGTCCTTGCTGAAGGCGAAACTATTATGGAAAACTGTGCCATGGAACCAGAAATTGTTGACCTTGCAAACTTCCTAAATAAAATGGGCGCCAAGGTAATGGGCGCAGGAACTTCTACAATAAAAATCAAGGGCGTAGAAAAGTTAAGAGGTTGCACTCACCAAATTATTCCAGATAGGATTGAAGCAGGAACCTTTATGGTAGCTGCAGCAATTACTGGTGGAGACATAACTATTGAAAATATAATAACATCCCACCTAAAACCAGTTATAGCAAAGTTAGAAGAAACTGGTGCAAAGGTAATAGAAAATGGAGACACTGTTAGGGTTGTAGGGACAGATGATATTAAACCAATTGAAATAAAAACCCTACCTCATCCAGGTTTCCCAACAGACTTACAAGCACAATTCATGGCTCTTTTAACTCAAGCCGAAGGACAATCTTCCATTATAGAGACAGTTTTTGAAAATCGATTCATGCACGCAGAAGAACTTAAGAAGATGGGTGCAAAAATCAAAGTAGTAGATAGAGAAGCTATACTATTGGGTAAGAACAAACTATACGGATCCAAGGTTGCTGCAACAGACTTAAGAGCAGGAGCTGCCCTTATACTTGCAGGACTAGTTTCTGAAGGAGAAACTGAAATCTCTGAAATTCACCACATCGACAGGGGTTATGAAAAAATCGAAGAGAAATTTAGAAATCTTGGAGCAGATATAAAAAGAGTCTAAGAAAGGAAGATGATAATGAAGAAAAGAGTAATTATTGGAATGCTTTTAGTGCTTTCGCTGTTTATGACGGCTTGCTCCTCTAAGGACAAGTCAGGAGAAGAAGGAAAGGTATTAAAAGTTGCAGTTTCTGAAGATACTACAACGCTTGAGCCTAATGCACTAAATGATGATTACGCAGAAAATATTTTAATTCAAGTTTATGATACTTTAGTAAAGAGAAATGCAAAGGGCGAACTTGTAAATTCACTTGCAGAATCAATTGAAAACCCAGACCCACAAACTTTTAAGATTAAATTAAGAGATGGAGTTAAGTTTTCTGATGGAAGCCCACTTACTGCTGATGATGTAATTTTTACACTTCAAAGAGCAGCAGGAAGTGAAAAGTTTAAATCTTTTTATGGCAAGATAGATCCAAATTCCTACCAAAAGGAAGATGATTTAACTTTTTCCTTTAAGTTAACTGAACCAGACGCCGCCTTTTTAAATTCACTATCACACCCAGCTGTGTCTATTGTGTCTAAGGCCTATGTAGAAGGTGGAGCAGACCTTGCTACTGCACCAATGGGAACTGGACCTTTCGTATTAGATGAATGGGTTCAAAATGACCATGCGACTTTCTCAGTAAATGAAAATTATTGGGGAGACAAGCCAAGTATTGCTGGCATCGAAATGAAGGTAATACCAGAAGCTTCACAAAGAATTATTGAACTTGAATCTGGTGGAGTTGACCTTGCATATAAAATCGACCCATCAGAAATTCCTAATATAGAAGAAAACAAGGATCTAACTCTTTACAGAAAATTAGATAACTCAGTTCACTTCATTGGATTTAACATGGACAAGGCTCCTTTTGACAAGAAGGAAGCAAGAGAAGCTATGGTAAATGCAATTGACATGAAGACAATTTTTGAAACTGTTTATATGAATAGTGGAAAGCTTGCAACAAGTCCAATTAACCCTAACTTCAAATATTCTATAGCAGATTCTCTTGAAGCAAACAAAGTTAACAAGGAAAAGGCAAAGGAACTTTTTGCTGCTGCAGGAGTAGGGGAAGGCACAAATATTTCCATCTACACATCTGACAACACTCAAAGAGTTAATGTTGCAACTATGATGCAAGCCCAATTGAAGGAATATGGAATTGGTCTTAACATTGAAAGACTTGAATGGGGAGCTTTCATGGATGCCTTAAAGAGAAAAGAGCACAACATGTTTATCATGAGCTGGAACCCATCAATTGTGGATGCCCACTATGAACTTTTCCAACCTTTCCATTCATCAAATAAGGGCCAAGGACCAAACTTTATGTATTTTGGAAATGATGAACTTGATAATTTAATAAAAGAAGGTCTTTCAACAGTTGATGATGCAAAGAGAGCAGAAATTTACAAGAGGGCTCAAGAGCTTATAAATCAAGAGTATCCATGGTTATACATTTGCTATGGTGAAACACTTGTGGCAGCTAACAGTAGAGTAGAAGGACTTCAACTACTTCCAAAATATCCACAAGAACTTAAAGATGTAACTTTATTAGAAAAATAATTTTTTTGAAATTCACCAAGTTCTTATTTGGTGAATTTCGTCTTTTCTAGGAAAGAAAGGATTAGATATGACAAAATATATTTTAAAGAGACTCTTAATTTTAATACCTACTCTCTTGGGAGTAAGCTTTATAGTCTTCTTGCTCCTCTACCTTTCTCCAGGTGATGCTGCTCTTGCTGCAGCTGGACCCAATTCACCCAAGGAAACAGTAGAGGCAATAAGAGAGAGCCTTGGACTAAATGAACCCTTCCTGGTTCAGTATGGTAATTACTTAAAAAACTTGGTCCTCCACTTTGACTTGGGAACAAGTTACCAATCAGGGAGGTCTGTTACGGCAGCTCTTTTAAGAGTTTTTCCAACAACAATTAAGCTTGCAGGTGGTGCCCTTATAATTGCCATTGTAATGGGAATTTCCTTTGGGGTCCTTGCAGCCCTAAAGAAAAACAGCTTTATAGATTCTATAATCACAGCCTTTGGAATGGTGGGCCTTGCCATGCCAATCTTTTGGTCAGGCCTTCTACTTATAATAATTTTTTCTACTAAGTTAAAGATCTTGCCAGCTTCAGGATTTTCATCTATTAAGCAGATGATTCTCCCTTGGTTTGCCCTGGGTTTTCAATCCTCTGCTGTTATTATGAGGATGACAAGGTCGGCAATGTTAGATGTCTTGGACAAGGACTACATTAGGACAGCCTATGCTAAGGGACTTTCAAAGTCCAAGATTATTTTTGTTCATGCCCTAAAGAATGCAATGATTCCAGTTATAACTACTATTGGACTACAAGCTGGTGGACTTCTTGGTGGAAGTATTTTGACAGAGACAATTTTTTCTATTCCTGGTATTGGAAGACTAATGGTTGATTCCATAAAGACTCGTGACTACCCAATAATACTTGGAGCAATTATGCTCATAGCCATAGTTTATTCAGTGATTTCTATTGTGGTTGACATCCTCTATGGATTTATAAATCCTAGAATTAAGTCAGAGTACAAGTAGGTGGACTATGATAAAGAGATTTAAAACATTTTTTAAATATTACAGTAGGAACAAGATAGCAGTCTTTGCCCTTGGGATTTTAATTTTAATAATTCTTGCGGCAATTTTTGCTGACTTCATAGCACCCTACGACTACACAGAACAGTTCCCAAAAGACAACTTCTTGAGACCAAGCTCTGAACACTTAATGGGGACAGACAATTTTGGTCGTGATATATTTTCAAGAGTCCTAAAGGGAGGACAAATTTCTCTTAGGATTGGATTTTCTTCTGTAATTATTTCTACTTTTATTGGAGTTATAATTGGGGCCTTTGCAGGTTACTATGAAGGAGTCTTTGACGCCATAATCATGAGGGTCATGGACACAATTTTATCTATCCCACAACTTGTTCTTGCAATTGCTCTTGCAGCAGCTCTTGGTGGTGGAATGAGGAATCTGATCTTAGCAGTTTCTCTTTCATCAATACCATCTTATGCAAGGATTGTCAGGAGTCAGGTTATGGCTGTGAAGAACTTGGAATATATTGAATCGGCAAGACTTGCTGGAGTTAAGACCTTTAAATTAATTTTTGCAGAAATTCTTCCCAATTGTTTTGCACCAATAATTGTTCAAGCAACAATTGGAGTGGGAACTGCAATCCTATCAGCAGCTTCACTTTCCTTTATAGGAATGGGAATTATGCCGCCAGAAGCAGAGTGGGGTCAAATGCTTTCTGAGGGAAGGGCTTATATAAGGAACTATCCTCACATTACCCTCTTTCCAGGTATGGCCATTGCCCTAACTATTTTAGTCTTAAATATAGTTGGCGATGCCCTAAGAGATGCCTTTGATCCAAAGTTCAGGAGGTAGTATGTTATTAGAAATAAAAGACCTTGAAGTTTTTTTTAAAAGCTCCCAAGGTATTGTCAAAGCAGTAAACAAAGCAAACATAAATACTCGTGATGGTAAGACAACTGCCATTGTAGGAGAAAGTGGTTCAGGCAAGTCCGTGACCTCTCTTGCCATCATGGGTCTTCTTGACAAGTCATCTATTGAAAAAATTTCTGGAGAAATAAATTTTGAAGGCAAGAATTTACTTAAGTCTTCTCCCGAAGAGCTAAGACGTATTAGGGGGAATGAAATCTCCATGATCTTCCAAGAGCCCATGACTTCACTTAATCCAGCCCTAAAGGTTGGCTACCAAATGTCGGAGGTTTTTAGGACTCACTTTAAGATGGATAAGAAGACTGCCAAAGAAAAGTCCATAGAGATGATAAAAAAAGTTGAGATCCCTAGACCAGAGGAAGTTTACAACTCATACCCCCATGAACTTTCTGGTGGTATGAGGCAGAGGATTATGATTGCCATGGCCCTATCATCATCTCCTAAGCTCTTAATAGCTGACGAACCGACAACAGCTCTTGATGTTACTATCCAAAAGGAAGTCCTAGAACTCATGAAGAAATTAAAGGAAGACATGAATACTTCCATTATTTTCATAAGTCACGACTTGGGAGTTGTTTCGGACATAGCAGACTATGTCAATGTAATGTACGCAGGTAAGCTTGTGGAAAGAGCCAAGGCTGAAGATATTTTCAAAAGGCCTCTTCATCCCTACACAAGGGGACTTATTAAGGCTATACCAAGTGCCCACAAGAAGAAGGATGAGCTCTACACAATTAGGGGATCAGTTCCCAATCCAATAGGACTTCCCGACTGCTGCAACTTCTGTGACAGGTGCGACGAGAAAATGAAAATTTGTGAAGAGAAGGCCCCTGAAGAAGTTGATGTTGACGGACAAAAGGTAAGCTGCTTCTTGTACAGGTGATACTATGGAAGATAAAATAATTTTACAAGTTAAGAACTTAAACAAGGAATTCAATATTGGCAAAAAAAATACTCTAAAGGCAGTTAATGACATTTCCTTTGACCTTAGAACTTCACACACTCTTGGTGTTGTTGGAGAAAGTGGGTCTGGTAAGTCAACTCTTGCAAGGTGCATTATGGGACTCTATCCAGATGCCACAGGAGAGATTATTTACAATGGAAAAAATATTTTAGAAGAGAACCAAAGGGAGCTAAAAAAATACAGGAAAGACGTTCAAATGATTTTTCAAGATCCCTACTCATCACTTAACCCAAGAAAAAAATGCAAGGACATAATTGCATCGGGAATAAGAAATCTCTTGGGAGAGAGGGACAAGGACAAGATCCACAAAAAAGTTTTGGAGACAATGGAAATTTGCGGACTGTCAGAATACCACATGGAGAGATATCCTCACGAGTTTTCAGGAGGACAAAGGCAGAGAATTTCTATTGCAAGAGCCCTTGCTGTTGATCCAAAAATAATTATCGCTGACGAACCAACTTCAGCCCTTGACGTTTCTATCCAAGCACAAATAATTAACTTGCTTGAAGACCTTCAAAGAGACCTAGGACTAAGTATGATTTTCATATCCCACGACCTCTCAGTAGTTAGGCATGTTGCAGAAGAAGTCCTCGTAATGTATCATGGCGACTGCGTGGAATACGACGAGTCAGAAGAAATTTTTGAAAACCCAAAGATGGACTACACAAAAAAACTTTTGTCATCAGTGCCAGGTAAAAAACTAGCTGCCCTTGATGAGATATAAGATGTGTGGAAAATTTTAAGCTTGGGTATTATAATTAAATAAATTAGATAAAACTGTAGGCTGCTACAGTTTTTTATTTTGTAGGTGAAAAGATGCAGGACTTTGACGAGAAAAAAATTTTTTATAGTGATGAAGATAATAATTTTGATCTTCCTCTTGATATAATCCAAGATGTTTATGACAAAATAGAAGATGAGATGCCTTTGAATTCAAGTGAAAACATTGAGACTTCTAAAGCAAAGGAAGATGAATCTTTAATAGATGATGTTTGCGAAACTTGTGAGGCTTGCAATGAATCTTTTGAAGGAGATAAAGAAGAAGGTCAAGAAGTAAATCAAAGTGAAGAAATAGATTTAGAAAATGATTATGACGAGGACTCCTATTATCTTGAGAGGATTGATGAAGTCCAAGAAATTTTAGAAGAAATCTGCGAGTCCATACCAGCCTATGCCTTTGACCATCTAAATGGTGGTATAATCTTATCAGAAGAGAAGAAGTACCACGCCGAGGCCCGCAATGATGACCTATTAATAATGGGAGAGTATCAAAGGTCTATTCTTGGCAACATGATAAAAATTTACTACGGGTCCTTTATGGAGATGTACAGATTTTCATCAAGAGATAGGCTGAAGGAAAAACTTGAAGAAGTTCTCCTCCACGAGTTCACCCACCACTTAGAATTTTTGGCAAATGAGTGGGGACTTGTCATTGAAGACGAAAAGTTTTTAGAAGAATATAGAAAAGGGATAGATAATGAATAAAATTTTAGGATATTTTTATAAGGGTTTGGGGAAATTTTTAGACCTCCTCTTGACCTTCTTAATTGTAATAGTAAATATTGCCGTGGATCTCTTCTCGGCAGTGAGAAGATTTTTCTTGTACATAATTTCTATGGGAGGCTGCTTAATAATATTTTTGCTTTTAAATCCCTTTGCATGGAGGGGCTTGGCGAGAAATGAATGGCTCTCAACTCTAATCGTTTTGGCAATATTTGTGCCAATACTAGGCAACGTTTCAGAGTCCTTCTTGAAGTACGCCCACTATGTAGTTACAGAATTTTTCTACGATAGGGCAGACCACTATCTCCTTGGCAAGGAAAATGAATTTGAAAACATCTCTGGCTACGGAAGAGCCTACTGGGAAAAGAAAGAAAGAGAAAGAATTAAAGCAGAAGAAGAGAGAAGAAGGCAAAGGGAAGAAGAGTACAGGCAAAGGTTCAAAGACTTTGGCGGCTTTACTTGGACAAGCTTTGACGACTTCTCACAATTTGAAGAATTCTTTAGGCAAGCAGGCTATGGAGGTTTCTATGAAAATCAAGGAGGGTCTTACGGCAACAATTACGGTGGGTCTTATGGTGGCACTTCATCATCTGGAGGCTACGGCTTCAAGGACCAATACGAATCTGCCTGCGACACCCTTGGAGTAAACTACACAGCAGACAAGTATGAAATCAAACTTGCCTACAGGAAGATGGCGAAAAAATATCACCCTGACCTAAACAAGGAAGAGGGAGCAAAAGAAAAATTCCAAAAAATAAATGCAGCCTACGAATTCTTAAATGACACAAATGTGGAAATGTATAAGAAGATGACAGGGGCAAATTAAATTTATTTGATATGAAAATTTAGACAAAAAGAAAGGACCGCGAGGGTCCTTTTTTGGTGTTTGGATTTTTAAAATTTACAACTATTTAATATATAAGAAAAATGTTTTAACTACTGTGAAAAAATTATTTTATAATTTCTTCCGCCATTTTATAAAATTCATTTATATCCATATCATCTCCAGCCATTAAAGAATATTGGATACCCTTATAATCAAAGCTTAGGTGTTTTGAAACATCTTCTTCTCTTTTAGCTGAGCCAATGGCTAGGTTAAAGAAAGGATCATTTTTTGATCTTTCAAGTTCCTCTTCTGTTGCATCTTTTTCATCTGGTAAAAAGACACTTTCTAATCTTGAATAATAAACTTGCACACCATTAATTTCTCTCATTTCTTGATGAGCTTGTTCTGAAGTAGGTATTGAACTTTTTGGATACTTGTCAATTGAGAGCATTACTTTGTCGTCTGCTTCGTTTTTATAGGTTACATCAAACGCCTTTCTCTTATTTATTTGTGCTCCAGTATCGTCTATATCTGCCATATTCACCATTGTGATTCCGTCAAACTTATATTCTCCTAAATTTTCTGGTGCTTCTGTATCAAAACCTGCCTTTTTTTCTGCTTTCGCCATGTCAGTGTAATTTGTGTAGTTATAGTGAGAGGATGAAGATGCAATAGTTCCTGTAATTTTTCCTGCTGCAAAGACCCCCACTGAAAGGACAAGGGCAGCGGCTGCTACTAATACAAATCTTTTTTTCATTTTAAATTCTCCTTTTTCTCCTTGCGAATTGATTTCTAAATCAATTTTATTTTTAAGATAATCAGAAGGAGAAGAATATTCAACAGACTTATTGAGTTCATTTTTTATATACTTATCAAAATCTTTCATAATAACTCTCCTTCATATTCTTCATTTGTTTTTAAAAGTTCTTTCTTTAAATTTTTGCGAGCCCTATAAAGTCTTGACTTCACTGTACCCTGGAAGGTCTTGCAAATGCTTGCGATTTCTTCTATGGAAAAGTCGTTGTAGTAATAGAGGACCAGGACTTCTCTTTCCTTTTCCTTTAGACTCATGAGGGCATCTTGGATTTCTGATTTTTCTGCAAAGTCATCTTCTCCAAGATAGGTAGGACTCTCTTCAGCCTTATCAAGGACAAATTCATCGGGCAATTCCCTCTTTCTCTTCTTGTATCTTGTGTAGGAAGTGTTCTTTAAGATTGAAAAGATCCAGGGCCTTAATTTTTCAAAATCAGAAAGAGTTTTTACATTATTGTAAATAGAAACAAAAGTGTCTTGGAGGACATCTTCTGCGTCTTCCTTCTTGCCCAAGATCAAGAGGGCAGTCCTAAATAATACTAAGTAGTATTCCTGGTAAAGGAGGTCAAAGGAATCTTTGTCGCCAACTTTTAATTTTTCAAAATCTTCTTTTGTAAATTTTATTTCACGATTCATTTTATCCTCCTCTCTTAGATGCATCTACTTATTAGACTATTTAGGACACAAAAAGGTTCATTTAATTAAAAAATAATTATAAAAAAATCTCCACGCCTCGGTGGAGATTCTTAATTTAAAGTTTTATTTGAGATCCAGCCCTTCATAGTGTCTTGTGAAATTGCATTTTTAACTTCAACATGGCACCAGATCCTTTGACCTTGTTCGATTTTTGTCTCAAGAACGTAGAGCTCAGTTCCCTTTTCAAGGATTTTAACAAGGCCTGAGTCAACACTTGGCTCGACTCTCAGGTTGGCCTTTTCAGTTACAACAGTCCTGTAAGTGTGAAGGAGGTCAGAAGCTTTTTTAGCAGTTTCTGCTGCATCCTTATCACTTTCTTCTTTTTCAAAGTTTTCTTTTTGGTTTTCGTCTCCTTGCAAACTGTTGGCGCTTTCAATTTCTCTTTTTAACCTTGCCGCCTTAGCTGATTCGGGCGCCACATTTAAATATGAATTCAAAAGTAAAAGTGCATCAGTCCTATTAGTTGCATAGGATGATTTAACTTCATTTAAGATTATATTTTCTATGGAAAGAAGCTTGTCTTGTGCCGACTTATAATTTTTTTCGTCCTCTTGGATTACCTTTTTATAATTGTAGGCAGCGTCGATGTAGTCGCCTTCTTCAAAATAAGAGGAAGCCCTTTGGAAGGACTCATCTGATGCCACAAGCTTTTTGAGTTTTTCCATTTCATTTAAGATTTCTGGACTTGTCTTGTCCTTTGTCGCAGAATTATACATTTCAAGAGCCTGATGGTAGTTGCCACTTAGGGCAAGACCTCTGGCATCTTCAATCTTGCTTGCGTTTCTTTCTTTCTTCACTACGTTCAAGGCGAAGATTGAGACAATAGACAAGAAGATGAGGAAGACAAGGGTAAAAAATATTTTTTTCCAAGGGATAGACCTTGGTTTTTTTGGTGCTTCTTCATTGGTCCTGTCAAACTTTAGACTCTCTGTAGTTGGTGCAATCTTGGAAAGGTTGGTTTGGGTCAAGTGGGTCTCAAGAGTTTTTAAATTTATCCCATCAGTTGTCCTTGTGTTTTCTATAACATTTAAAATTTTAGAATTTATCAAGGCCTCTGTGAGGTTGTTTAAGACGAAGCTCTTGTTTCTGCCGCAAAACTCACACTCGCTAGTCTCGTTTTCATTGATAAAGCCGCAGGCACAACGCCAAAAATCCATTTGGTTTTCGCCGTAGGTTTTGATTCCATCGCCAAGAGTTTCCTTTATTTGGGCCCTCTTCTTTTCGGGAATAACAGGGAGATTAATTTCAAATTCTTTGTCCCCACAAGTAATATTTTTTCCGTCAGCAGTGTATTTTGAAATGTAAATATCAATGGCCCTTGCCTCGTGAAACCTCTCATCCAAGATAAAGGGATCTAAGAAGTAACGAGTGAAGGGTGCAATATTAACCGCCTGCTGAAAATAAAATTCACGACCATTAAAGAGGTATGACCTTTCAATGGACTTGAACTTAACAGCAAATTCAATGTTAGTGACAAAAGAGTCTTGGGCATTTAACACGTCAATTGCTAGGGCAAAGTCACCAGATGTTAGCTCTGCATTTGCTATTTGAATTTTTTCACTTGTATTAAAGCTAAGCTTTGTGGGTAGGGTTCTAAAAAAACTCATAAAGACTCCTTTCAATTTATCAAATAAATTATATTATATTTAAAAAACTTTTACAATAAGCCGCCTATTTACTAAAATTCTCCCATGTCCTATAATTTAATTAGAATACGAATTAACACAATAAAGAGAATTTTTATATAAATGGAGGTAAAAATGAAAGTTTTAATGGGCCAGGGCTTAGCGAGAAAATATGGAGAGAGAATAGAAAAACTAGGCTACCAAGTCCTAAGTTACGACGAAAAAAATCCCAACGAAAAGTCTGACTACGGCGAAGATATTTTAATTGGCGCCATAGACTTGAAAAAGATAAACTACAAGGACCACAAAAATTTAAAATATATATTTTTAACCTCAGTTGGCATAGACTTCCTTGACCTAGACTACATCAAGGAAAAAGAAATAACCCTATCCAACAACAACGGAGCCTACGACGACCCAATAGCAGAGTGGATAGTCTACGGACTCCTACAAATAAATAAAGACGACAGAAGAAACATAGAAAATCAAAAAGAAAAACTATGGAAGAAGAGGTCCTTCGCCTACAATCTCTATGGGAAGAAAGCCCTCTTTATGGGGACAGGGACTATAGCAGTAGCAGGAGCCAAAAGACTCAAGGGTTTCGAAATAGAATTAAACGGATTTAACACAAGTGGCAGGAAGGTTGAGCCCTTTGACAACGTCTATTCACTAGAAGAACTTGACAGGATTTTGCCAGAGATGGACTACCTCATCATGTGTCTTCCAGAAACCGAGAAGACCCACCGCATTCTAAATGCAGATAGATTTAAAAGATTAAAAGATGGAGTGGTAGTAGTGAACATCTCAAGAGGTTCCACAATAGATGAAGATGCCCTAGTTGATGCAATAAAATCAGGCAAGGTAAGAGGGGCAGCCCTAGATGTCTTCGAAGAAGAACCCCTAAGCAAAGACTCAGAACTTTGGGAATTAGAAAATGTCTACATCTATCCACACATCTCCTTCGCCTGCGAAGACTTGGGAGCAAGACAATTTGCCACAGCCTACCAAAACCTCAAAGCTTTGAAGAATGCTGGCGACTTCAAAAATATAGTAGACTTCGACAAGGGTTATTAAAATTTATTTTAAATTAAAAATTTTTGAGGTGGTTTATGTTAGATAAATTGTACGCACATATTGATAGGGACAAGATAGAAAAGAAGCAAAGTCTTTACACTCATCTTTTAAAAACTGGACTTGAGGCAAAGAAGATAGGCGAAAAAGTTGATATGGGAAATATTAGCTTTCTAACAGGACTTCTCCACGACATAGGCAAGGCCAGCCTTGACTTCCAAGATAAAATCACAAAAACTTCAAATAAAAAAGTAGATCACTCAAGCCTTGGTGGTCTATTTGTCGTGAAAATTTACAAGTTAGTTTTTGATGAAATTTTGGTTAGTAAAGACCAATCTATCTTGGACATGAAAAGTGTTTTGGAAAAAGATAAATTGACAGTCTTGGATTTAAGTGACTATATAAATATTTTGATTTATACAATTATGTCTCACCACGGTCAATACGACATGGTGAGGAAGAATGAAGACATGGCCTATGTTTTGACTAGTCTTGATAGGCTGAAAAAGATTGAAAGGTCCCCTTATAGGTTTGGCGAAAACCAAGAAGAAAGTCTTGATATTGATGACTTCTACAAAGAAGTTGAAAAATTTTATGAATCAAAAGGAATTTATATAAAAGATATTTTTTGTAAGGGATTTTTAGAATATCTTGAAATAATAAAAAAATTAAAGAATTCTGCCAAAGAGTACTCAAAGAATAAAGAGTATGAGGCTCTGTGCTTTTACAAATCGCTTCTTATTAGGCTCTTGGTTTCTATTTTAAAATCTGCAGACATTAAGGACACCATAAATGCTTATGAGAATATAATTGTTGACGAAGACCTGGAAAACTTAAGGCAAGTAGAAAAAAGATTTGAAGAAAACATTAATAAAAAATACGCATCTTTTGGAGAGCCTGAAGGCAAGTTAAATGTTTTGAGGAGTGAAATCTCTGAAGACATTCTAAAAAGATCTAAAGAAGATGGACTAGGAATTTATAAACTAGACCTTCCAACAGGGGCAGGCAAGACTCTCTTGTCCCTTCGATATGGAATAAATCAAATGAACTATCAAGGCAAGGATAGGTTCTTTTACGTTACATCTTTTCTTTCAGTCCTTGAACAAAATGCATCTGAGATGAGGAAAATTTTAAACGATGATGACTTTATCTTGGAACACCATTCCAATGTTGTTGACGATAAAGATGAAATTGAAAATGATGACAGAGACGATGAACTAGATGTAGTGAAGAAGAAGTTTCTTATCGATGATTGGACTTCGCCTGTTGTTTTGACAACCATGGTCCAATTTTATAATTCTATATTTAAGGGGAAGTCAGCCAACCTAACGAGGTTTAAGTCATTCATCAATTCTGTAATTATTTTGGACGAGTGGCAGTCGATACCTACAGAATTTTTATATATGACTAACCTTGCCCTTAACTTTATGAAAATAGTGATGAAAACAACTCTTGTTTTATCAACTGCAACTCAGCCTACAAATGCATCTGTATCTCTTGACCACAAACTATTTTATGGAAATGTAGATGGAGAAAATGAGGACATTATTGATAATAAAAATTATGATTTCTCAGCCTTTGAGAGGGTCAAGTTAAAAATTTATGGAGACATAAATAAGATGTATGGAATTGAAGACATAAGGGACCTAGTCTTGGAAAACTTGGACAATTCTAATTTAATTATTTTGAATACAAAGAAACTTGTGAGAAAGTTATATGACTTGCTTGAAAATAATTATGAAGATAAGGATCTATATTATCTAACAACTAACTTGACAGCTAGCGACAGGTTAAAGAAGATTAAGGAAATAAAAAAGAGACTACTAAAGGGAGATAAAATTTGTGTAGTCTCAACTCAACTTATTGAAGCAGGAGTGGATGTGGACTTTGACCTTGTCATAAGGTCACTCTCTGGTATGGACTCAGTAGTTCAAGCCATGGGAAGGTGCAATAGAGAAGGCCACAGACAGTCTGCCTTCACCTACCTAATAAACCTAGATAAAAACGAAGAAAAAACTTCTATGTTAAAGGGTGTTGATGAAAGAAATACTGCCTGCAAAGCCGCTCTCAATAAGTCCACAGATGACCTAGATATAAAGAAGTTGACTGAAGAATATTTTGAAAAATTATATGCAAACTTAAAAGGAGACCAATACTCTGATGTCTTAAAATTATTGGCTGAGAATAAAAGAGTCGCAGGTGATTTTCAAAAATTAAACAAGGTGAAAAAAGATCTAAAAGAAGTAGCTGGATACTTATATGATGAAAAGAGACAAATCTACTTTGATTTATTTCAATCTTTTAGGGAAGCCTACAAAGAATTTGAATTGATTGAAGACAATAACAGAAGTGCCATTGTTGACTATGGAGATACAGCAGAAGATTTAAACAAAGTTAGAGAACTTTCTTCAGAATTATATGGACCAGATTATCTAAAAAATTTGAAAGAGCTAAAGAAAATAGTAAAAAAACTTTCAAGACACACTGTAGCTATTAGTAAAAAAGATTTGGGTCTGTGTGAAGATATTTTAGATGGAAAAATTTATATTCTTCCTAATACTTATTACAATAACAATTTTGGAGTAAGTTTCGATGAGTTTGGATTAATAATGAATTAAAAAAGAAAAAAGGCCCTTATTAATAATAGGGTCTATCTTCCATATAAACATTTTTCAATCCACAGCTTTCGCTGATAAAAATATTATATCAAAAAGAATAAAAATAAAAAAGACATTGACAAAATTTATTTTTCATATTAACATGAATTCAAAGAAAGATGATATCGTTTTCGCAAAATAAAAACAAAGGAGGTGTTATTAATGAATAAGTCAAAATACTTTTTTGCAAAAGTATATGGTGACAGGGCATTGTTCACTTCACCAGAAAGTAAAAGCGGAGGGGAAAAGATCTCGTACAGCGCTCCTACAAGAGAAAGTTTGAAGGGAATAATTGATGCAAATTATTTTAAGCCCACAATTACAAATGTAATTGACGAAGTTAGGATCATGAATAAAATCGAATCTTACACTCAAGGCGTGAGACTTCTCTTAAGAGACTATAGCGCTGATTTATCAGCATATACCTATCTTTCAAGTCCTTGCTATTATGTAAAATTTCACTTTGAGTGGAATGAAGACAGAGAGGATCTTAAAAATGACAGAAACTTTTTGAAGCACGAGGCCATAACAGAAAGATCTCTAAAAAGAGGAGGAAGAAGACCAGTCTTCTTAGGAGTTTCTGAGTGCCAAGGCTTCATCGAATACTTGACAGAAGAAGAGTATGAAAATGACAAGGGATATTACGATGATACTAATTTAGGTTTTGGACTTATGTTAGTTGGACTAATTTATCCAAAGAAGTCTGGTGAGATGTTGAGATCAGCCTATGGACCAATAAATATGAAAAATGGAAGAATTACTTTTCCAAGGCCCGAAGACTGTCCAATAATAAATGAAGTTTCAAATTATTCCTTTAAGGAGCCTGACCTCACAAGAACAGTAGACCAAGAATTAGAAGACTATTAATGGAGGTGATACATTGAGTTTTTTAACTGCCTTATACAATTCATATAACTTTGGACTCGAAAATAATTTGATTGGAGATCTAAACGATAAGTCGAATTTAATACTTCCAATTTATCACAACTCTATGAAGTCCAATGGTAAGAATATTGTTGAAATTTTGATTAATGATAAAAGTGAATTAGTTGATGCAAATTTTTTGGATTATGGTGACCTTGTAATCTTTCCGGTAACAGAAGATTCTGTTGCAAGGTCTAGCGGAGTTGCACCCCATCCCCTCTTCGATAACTTTGATTATGTAATCCAAGACAAGACAAAGAAGTCTGAAGCCTATATCATCCAACAGGAATCCTGGCTTAATTCCGACAGAGATGACTTTGTACAAATTATTCATGACTATATAACAAAAGAAAAAGTTTTTGAAGATATACTTTCAAAACTTTATAAAGATTATAAGATTACAAAAGATAAAGTTGTTGAATATGTAGATAATTCTGAAAAAAAACCGAAGACTGTGACTGTAGATTTTTCGAAAGTATTTTTAACTTTTGCAGTAGAAAACTATGATGGCAAGAAAAACCTAAGCCTATCAGAAAATAAAAACTTGCAAGAAAAATTTATAAGGTACACAGAAGAAAGTTTTGCAAGAGACAAGGACTCTGAAAAAATAATTTGTAACATATCAGGGAAAGAAGACTTCTTGTGTCTAAAGCACAAACCTCTCATTGGTTCTGCAAGACTTATATCTCAAATAACTGCAAACAATGAAAACTTCCTTGGTAGGTTTGATAAGCCTGACGAAACTATAAAGATTGGAAAGGACTCAAGCCAAAAAATTATACAAATGGCTAAGGCCCTCTTAAGTGGTGAAAATACTTCTAGATGGCTTGGAGAATTTACTTATGTCTTGAGTTGGTTTTCTGATGACATTCAAAATAAAACGGAGATGGATGTAACTAAGAAGCTAGAGGAAAGTCTCGAAGAGTCAAATAAAGCTAGTTCTAAAAATCTTCAATTATTTATGCCGTCAGAAGATGATTTAAAAGAAATCAGCAAAGATACTTCTATGACCATAGGGGATAAAACATCTGAAGATATTGTTAGATCTTTTACCAGTGGCAGGATAAGATTTAACGAAGACTCTAAGTACTACATTGCAATAATTGATAAGGTAAGCAATGGCAGGGTAGCCCTTAAATATTTTAAAGAAATGGATTCTTCAATACTCAAGGAGAACTTGGTTAAGTGGCAAGGTAAATACAATTGGCCAAGATATACTAAGGAAATAGGTAAACACTTATACACTCCAAGTCCCTTTGCTCTAATTCAAACAGCCTATGGAGTTGAAAGAGAAAAAGGTTTAGAAGTATCGAAGAAGAGTTTCTCCACTGATCAATATAAGAACATCATTATGGCCATAGTTGAAGGCAGAGACATGCCTCAAAATATAATTAGAGCCATGGAATTAAATATAAGAAATAGATTAAGCTACGATAAATCATGGCAACAAGTTAAGTTGTGTGCCTTGGCGATCCTAAAAGATAAGGAGGGAATTAAGAGTAATATGTTGGATAGAAAAGAAACAGACAGGTCTTACTTATTTGGTAGGTTATTAGCTCTTTACGAAAGATTAGAAAAGTTGACCTACGATATGGACAACGAGAGAGTTACAAATGCAGAAAAACTTTGGACTAGCTATGTCAACAAGCCAGTGACTATGAATTTGAGACTTAGAAATTTAATTAGACCTTATGAAGATAAACTACTTAATAATGAATCTAAGAGAGGAATATATTTCAAGATAAAAAGAGATATAGGAGAAGTTACTAACTTAATTAGTGAAAACTACGATTATAAATTAAAAGAAACTAATAGGCCATTGGGATCAGGTTTTATATTTGGTTATGAAGCTCAAATGGCAGATTTATTTACTAAAAAAGAAGATAAAGAAAACTTAGAAAGTGAGGAAAAAAATGATTAACAATAAGGTGGATTTTATTTTTACAATTGAAGTTTATGGAGCCAACCCAAATGGAGATCCTTTGACAGGTAATATGCCAAGAATTGACAACAGAGGCTTTGGAGAAATCTCTGATGTTTGCTTAAAGAGAAAAATAAGAAATAGGATGCAAGACATGGGACATGATATCTTCGTAAAATCCCTTGACAGGAGTGATGATGGTTTTAGGTCTCTTCAAAAGAGATTTGAAGATGTATTTAACAAAGAATCTGACGAAGAAGTTGAAAAAATGGCAAATGAAAAGTGGTTAGATATAAGGTCCTTTGGTCAAGTATTCACTTACCAAAAAAGAGCTCTAGGTATAAGAGGACCAGTTTCTATATCCATTGCAAAATCTATTGAGCCAATAGAAATAACAACAATGCAAATAACAAAATCTATAAGCGGTATGGAACCAGCAGCTGGAAAAACAAGATCTGCAGATACAATGGGAACAAAACACTTTGTGGACCATGGAGTTTATGTAGTTAATGGCAGTATAAATTCTTACTTTGCAGAAAAAACTGGCTTTGACCAAGAAGACGTTGAAACTATAAAAGAGTGTATAAAAACCCTATTTTTAAATGACGTATCATCAGCAAGACCAGATGGATCCATGGAAGTTAAAGACATCTTTTGGTTCAATCACTCATCAAAGGTTGGCGATGTGTCAAGCGGAAAGATAAAGGACCTATTAGAATACGACCTACCTAACGCAGAGGACTTAAAAGTAAAATATGAAGATTACAATATTAGACTAGACCAAGAAAAATTAAAAGAATATGAAGAAAAGGGATTGAGAGTAGAACACATCCAAGGAATATAATATGTATTCTGAAGATGAATATTTAATGCTAAGTGGACTTCAACATTTTTTATTTTGCAAGAGGCAGTGGGCACTTATCCATATTGAAAATATCTGGACGGAAAACTCCTTTACAGCAGAAGGTCAAGTCATCCATACGAAAGTAGACCAACCCTTCATAAAAGAAAAGAGAAAAGACATAATAATATCAAGAGCCATGTCAGTGAGTTCTAAATCTTTGGGACTCTCTGGCAGGTTAGATGTAATTGAATTTCACAAGTCAGATGAAGGAGTAGAATTAAAAAACAGAAAGGGTAAGTGGCTACCTGTAATCGTAGAATATAAAAGAGGAAAGAAGAAAAAATACAACTACGACAATGCTCAGCTTATGGCACAGGCAATTTGTATAGAAGAAAACTTTAATATCAAATTAGACTACGGCTATCTTTATTACAATGAAACAGACACAAGAGAAAAAGTTGAGTTTACAGATGAGCTTAGAGAACTGACAACAAAAGCAGCCCAAGAAATGCACTATTATTACAAGAATAAAATTATACCAAAAGCAGAAAATTATAAAAATTGTAGGATGTGTTCCTTGTACGAAGAGTGCAAGCCTAGGTTAACAAAAAAGATAAAAAATGTTGGGAACTATATCTATGGGGCAGAATTATGAAAAAATTACTGAACACCTTATATGTAACAAATCCAGATTATTATCTGAGAAAAGAAGGGAGAAATATTTCCATAACTCAAGATTCAAATAAAATCGCAAGATACCCTATCCACATATTAAAGCAAATAGTTTGCTTCAATTACATGGGCGTCAGCCCAGACCTTATGAAGATGTGCATGGAAGAAAATGTGGCAATAACATTTTTTACACCCTACGGAAAATATTGTGGAAGAGTAATAGGAGCATCTTATGGAAATATTTATACGAGAAAGAAACAATACAAAATGCAAGACTCAGAAGAGTCTTTAGATTTTGTAAAAAATATAATTTATGCTAAGGCCTACAACTCTAGAAAAGTTTTAATAAGAGGGAAGCTAGACAATAAGGGCAAGGTAGATGTTAAAAGGTTAGAAGAAGTGATAGAAGCAATAAAACTTTTGATGTTAGAAATAAAAAATTGTGAAAACAAAGATAGTGTAAGAGGTATTGAAGGAATAATAGCAAAAGGCTACTTCTCTGTATTAGATGAATTAATAATAAAACAAAGAGAAGATTTCTTCTTTATAGATAGGAGTAAAAGACCACCCATGGATAGGTTTAATGCCCTTATATCCTTCCTCTATTCCCTACTTACCAATAATATAGCTGCAGCCCTTGAAGGAGTGGGGATAGACTCTTATGCAGGATTTTTTCACACAGATAGACCAGGCAGGGTTAGTATGGCACTAGACATAATAGAGGAGATGAGAGCCTTTCTAGTTGATAAGTTTACACTTTCAATGATAAACTTAAATAGAATAAATAAGAACCATTTTGAAGTCAAAGAAAATGGAGCCACACTCCTAAATGAAAAGGGAAGACAGGTAGTTTTAGAAAACTGGAACAAGAGAGAACAAGAAGAAATCTACCATCCATTTTTAGAAGAGAACATTAAAATTGGACTACTTCCTCACGTGCAAGCACTCTTATTGAATTCTTACCTTAGAGGAGACATAGAGGCCTACCCACCCTTTATGATAGGAGGCTGAAATGCAAGTGTTAATTACTTACGATGTAGAAACAGTAACGCCAGCTGGCAAAAAAAGATTAAGACAGGTAGCAAAAGTTTGTCTTGATTATGGACAAAGGGTACAAAACTCAGTGTTTGAATTAAATATTTATCCAGCAGACATGGTAGAAATAAAGAGTAAATTAGAAAAAATAATTGATCCCAAAAAAGATTCCATAAGGATTTATAACCTAGGGAAAAATTGGGAGAGGCGAGTTGAAAGTCTGGGAAGAGACGATACTTATAACCCAGAAAAAGACCTGTTAATATTATAAGACTCATGAGATTTAGGCCTGGACATAAAAATCCCAGACCTAACTCATAAAAAAACAAGGAAAAAAGAGACAAAACTCTTAAAAAATGATTAGCTGTATTTTTTAGTAGGAGATAATGGCTAAAAAATACAGTCGCACCCCTCGCGGGTGCGTGGATTGAAATTTTAATACCGTAGTCAAAAGCATTTAGATATGCTTGTCGCACCCCTCGCGGGTGCGTGGATTGAAATTGTCTTACCTATCTGAGCCGATGTCATAAGGACAACGTCGCACCCCTCGCGGGTGCGTGGATTGAAATAATTTTTTTTAGCAACTTTGTCGCATAATATGCGAGTCGCACCCCTCGCGGGTGCGTGGATTGAAATAAGTGATGCTCCCATTTGCTTGCAGATGGAGCTTACGTCGCACCCCTCGCGGGTGCGTGGATTGAAATTCTCAAAGAGGTAGCACCAAAGCCTAAGGCAGAAGTCGCACCCCTCGCGGGTGCGTGGATTGAAATTTGCTTATGCTAGAGGAGATTACCTCGACCATATGTCGCACCCCTCGCGGGTGCGTGGATTGAAATAATCTCGTTTTGCCAAGTTGCTTCTGCCACCTTTGTCGCACCCCTCGCGGGTGCGTGGATTGAAATTCTCCACTGCTTGGGAAATTAGATTTACTTGCAAAGTCGCACCCCTCGCGGGTGCGTGGATTGAAATCCATATTTCCAATCTGTTATAAATACCACAGAGTCCGTCGCACCCCTCGCGGGTGCGTGGATTGAAATTTAAAGATGCTACTGGGTCAAGAAGATTTTGGCCAGGTCGCACCCCTCGCGGGTGCGTGGATTGAAATTTTTGGGCTCCCAGAATAGGACATCCAACCAATTAGGTCGCACCCCTCGCGGGTGCGTGGATTGAAATCCATATTTCCAATCTGTTATAAATACCACAGAGTCGTCGCACCCCTCGCGGGTGCGTGGATTGAAATAGATAATACGCCAAATAGTCAAAAAGGTTGGTATATGTCGCACCCCTCGCGGGTGCGTGGATTGAAATTCAACTCAATTGGCAGGGGTAATTAATAGGACTGAGTCGCACCCCTCGCGGGTGCGTGGATTGAAATGCTCTTTCATGGAGTAATTTTTCTTTGTCGAGGCTTGTCGCACCCCTCGCGGGTGCGTGGATTGAAATTACTATAATAGTTACAATGCAAATGAAAAAAACTGGTCGCACCCCTCGCGGGTGCGTGGATTGAAATCCATATTTGCCTTTTTACTTGTAGAAGGCTTCAAGTCGCACCCCTCGCGGGTGCGTGGATTGAAATTATTGCCATTATTTACCTCCTACATATAAGCCCCTAGTCGCACCCCTCGCGGGTGCGTGGATTGAAATCTTTGGTCTCTTAAGTGCCTTAGCTGCGATATTGCATGTCGCACCCCTCGCGGGTGCGTGGATTGAAATATACAAATTGAGGGCTGTGGGTGGGCAAGCCAGTAGTCGCACCCCTCGCGGGTGCGTGGATTGAAATTCTCCACTGCTTGGGAAATTAGATTTACTTGCAAAGTCGCACCCCTCGCGGGTGCGTGGATTGAAATCAAAATAAAATTTAGCACCATTAGAAAATCCATAGGTCGCACCCCTCGCGGGTGCGTGGATTGAAATTATAAGACTTAAAAGTATTTCTCTTCTTTCTGTCTGTCGCACCCCTCGCGGGTGCGTGGATTGAAATACGATGCAAAAATCGTGGAAGAAGTTATGACAGATGTCGCACCCCTCGCGGGTGCGTGGATTGAAATCAAATTCTTTTTGACAGAGCAAGGGCAAAACCAAACGTCGCACCCCTCGCGGGTGCGTGGATTGAAATATAATTGCTGCAACGTCAGAGTTTTGTGAGTAACCGTCGCACCCCTCGCGGGTGCGTGGATTGAAATCCCTTTTCTCCCTTGCTTGGGAAATTGCTCTTGCGTCGCACCCCTCGCGGGTGCGTGGATTGAAATTATGTCCGACATTTTGATAAAAATAGAGATTGTGTCGTCGCACCCCTCGCGGGTGCGTGGATTGAAATAAGGTTTGTTTCATAATTTGTTGCAACTGCCTCAGCAGTCGCACCCCTCGCGGGTGCGTGGATTGAAATCCTTTTTTCTGTAGTTAAAATGGTCTCCCTTTCCTCGTCGCACCCCTCGCGGGTGCGTGGATTGAAATCAGAAAATATTTGGAAAAAACAAGAGGGAGCTTGGGTCGCACCCCTCGCGGGTGCGTGGATTGAAATACCTTACCTGCCTTTTTGTGTTTTTCCTTGTCTAAGTCGCACCCCTCGCGGGTGCGTGGATTGAAATTTATTAAATGGTTCAGAACCAACCTTATTTTTAAATAGTCGCACCCCTCGCGGGTGCGTGGATTGAAATACAGATTGATAAGGTCGAGAATCCAGCTCATAGGTTGTCGCACCCCTCGCGGGTGCGTGGATTGAAATTGATAATTCTTTAACTGATATATATAATAACCAGGTCGCACCCCTCGCGGGTGCGTGGATTGAAATACAGATTGATAAGGTCGAGAATCCAGCTCATAGGTTGTCGCACCCCTCGCGGGTGCGTGGATTGAAATATGCACTCCAGATATCTCATCGTCATTATAACCTTGTAGTCGCACCCCTCGCGGGTGCGTGGATTGAAATATTATTTAACCTCCTTATTAATTCTTTTAATCGATGTCGCACCCCTCGCGGGTGCGTGGATTGAAATACAAATGCAGTTACTCAAGAATATAAGTTAACCGGGTCGCACCCCTCGCGGGTGCGTGGATTGAAATTACAAACACTTCAGTTTATGATGATGTGCCTAATTTGTCGCACCCCTCGCGGGTGCGTGGATTGAAATTTGTTTGTTATTTTGTTGTATTTGTGAGCCTAAAGTCGCACCCCTCGCGGGTGCGTGGATTGAAATTTATCCATAAAAGCAGGACTTTTCAAAGTGTCTCGTCGCACCCCTCGCGGGTGCGTGGATTGAAATATGGCAAGGGTACATGAGTTACTTATCAAAATTGAGTCGCACCCCTCGCGGGTGCGTGGATTGAAATAATGTTACGAAACTAATGATGGCAAGTTATTTACGTCGCACCCCTCGCGGGTGCGTGGATTGAAATCCTTAAGTTCCAAGTTATTATCTTTTAAATATTGCGTCGCACCCCTCGCGGGTGCGTGGATTGAAATTCTTTAAAGCTTCTTTAATTTGTGTTTCTCTTTGGTCGCACCCTTCGCGGGTGCGTGGATTGAAATGGTTCACACCCTGGACTAATCCACTTCCAATCATAACCACCGGCTAAGCCGGTGGTTTGTTTTGCCCCTATAAGGGGCTGTTACCAGCAGCATTCCATGCTTTGAACTTTCTTTCTCGTGCACCAATTTTCACAGCTGGTGCTAAAGCACCTTATTTTTTGCTTTTGTTCACTTGCTCACCCGTGAACGGGTCTACAAATTCCTTTATACTTATTTGATCTGCCATGTAATCTTCTTTTAATTGATTTTTTATATATTCTTGTATCTTTTTCGCATTCTTTCCTGCTGTATCTACGTAATATCCTCTTCACCAAAAGTGTCTATTCCCATATTTGTATTTTAAATTTGCATGCCTATCAAATATTATTAGACTACTTTTCCCTTTTAAATATCCCATTGTTTGAGATATACTGTATTTCGGTGGAATTTCCAACAACATATGAATATGGTCTGGACAGCATTCTGCTTCTATTATATTTATTCCTTTTCTGTCACATAAATCCCTTAATATTTTTCCTATATCTTGTTTTAACCTTCCATAAATTACTTGTATTCTATATTTTGGAGCAAATACTACGTGATACTTACAATTCCAGGATGTATGTGATAAACTATTTTTATCCATTTTAGGATACCTCCCTTTTCTATTTATGCTACTGCCAGTAACATTAATAGTTTATCACGGGAGGTTTTTTGCTTGAAGCTAAAGCTTTATTTTTCTACCACCAGCATAGCTGGTGGTTTATTCATGCTAAAGCGTACAATTATGTCGCACCCTTCGCGGGTGCGTGGATTGAAATGTGACTTATGTATCTCCAAGAGTACCTAAGGTTTGGTCGCACCCTTCGCGGGTGCGTGGATTGAAATTTTTGGTCTCATCCATATATCAGATTTGCCCCTTGTCGCACCCTTCGCGGGTGCGTGGATTGAAATCTTACTTTCAATCCGTTATAAATACTACAGAGTCAGTCGCACCCTTCGCGGGTGCGTGGATTGAAATAAAATGGCAAGAGAATTTACAACAAGTTTAGTTAGGTCGCACCCTTCGCGGGTGCGTGGATTGAAATTTCGCTAAATACAAATCCGGCCAGCCCACCATAAGTCGCACCCTTCGCGGGTGCGTGGATTGAAATATACACTCCAGGTATCTCATCGTCATTATAACCTTGTGTCGCACCCTTCGCGGGTGCGTGGATTGAAATGTTATATAATTCGGGATGTTTTTCTTGTAATTCTTTGTCGCACCCTTCGCGGGTGCGTGGATTGAAATTATCTTAATTTTAAAGTTTTTCATTTTATTCTATTGTCGCACCCTTCGCGGGTGCGTGGATTGAAATATGCTTGATGCCATAAATCGTGGAGCCTTAGACTTGTCGCACCCTTCGCGGGTGCGTGGATTGAAATCCAATTTTACAACGAGGCTACTTGGGGCGGAGATGTCGCACCCTTCGCGGGTGCGTGGATTGAAATTTTTTTTGTCATCAGCATCTCCTATAGTAAATCCTAAGTCGCACTCCTCGTGAGTGCGTGGATTGAAATATAGATTAAGTAAAATTTAAGGAGGCAAAAATGAAGGTCGCACTCCTCGTGAGTGCGTGGATTGAAATAGGTTATAGGGGAGAAGTTCACGTGATTTTGCATAGTCGCACTCCTCGTGAGTGCGTGGATTGAAATAACTTCTGGAGATGATGACGACAAGAAGAAGGTAAGTCGCACTCCTCGTGAGTGCGCGGATTGAAATGTGACTCGTAGAATTAGAACACTTGACTAATTGCATCGCACTCCTCGTGAGTGCGTGGATTGAAATATCTATCCACCAGTTAAAGAAGAACCTAAGGTAGTGTCGCACTCCTCGTGAGTGCGTGGATTGAAATTACCACAAAGTATTTGTCCTCTAAAAAGTCTTTAGTCGCACTCCTCGTGAGTGCGTGGATTGAAATCCCTTTCCAAAGGTCTCTAGGTCTTAAAATATCGGTCGCACTCCTCGTGAGTGCGTGGATTGAAATAATACCACCAAATTGGCAACTTGGGGATTTACACTGGTCGCACCCCTCGCGGGTGCGTGGATTGAAATTTTCTTTAGATCTCTGGATAGCTCAGGCGAAATTGGTCGCACCCTTCACGGGTGCGTGGATTGAAATTATTAATATAAGGAAGGGTGAGCAAAGGTTGGAAAAAAACTTAAAGGAAAAATTGTTATTTTTAAAAGCAAATTGTAAGCCTTATGAAATTAATGAGTATTTTGCTGTTGAATTTGCGGATGATTATGATGTATTTGCTCAAGATAAAAATAATATTGAGACTTTAGAATATCTAAACGATGAATTTATTGACATTGATGTTGATTATAGTCATAGTAGTGCATTTGATAGTAAGGTAAGAGAGACAATTGATGAAGCTATTAATATGTTAAGTTAATCTCATTACGGGTCGATGGATTGAAAATTATTACTCGCCCAACGAGTGAAAAAAATTTAGCCGCAATCTCCATGGGTGTAAGGACGAAAATTGAAATGTAAGGTTATTATTATGAAAGTGAAATTTATTGGCGAAACTTATCCTGTCTATATGATTAATGGGAAGGTCTATGATGTTATTAGTATTGAAAAGACTTGGTACAGGATTGTTGATGAAGAAGGGGAGGATTATTTGTATCCTCCTGAGCTTTTTGAAGTTGTTGATGAAGGGGGCAATGGTAATGAAAGAGTTTAAAACTAGTCCTGAGCAATTGGCTAAAAATAGGGAATATAAGAGAATTCATAAGGATAGACTGAGAGTACAAGGGTATAGAAGTAAAGCTGTTCTATATATTAGAGAACACGCAACTCTTGAAGACTTAAAGGAATTAAAAATATTTATAGAAGAGAAGGAAAAAGAATTGTTAAGTGATTGATCGGTTCTAATTTGTAGAAACTTCCACAAAGAAGGTCAAGATTAAAAATATTTTATTTAAAGAAGTCAAAATGTGTTCTAAAAAATATGCCTAACCTAAAATAATTTTAGGTTAGGTTTTTTATTTTTATAAATTTATAATTTTTAACTTCAATCTAAGTCGTTAAGTTTTAAATAAAGATCTTATGAAACATACACTTTATGAGTCGAATAATTCTATTAAAAATTATAAAGTGAAGAATTCTTACGAAGTCATTAAAAAATATGAAGTGATAAGCTTCTATGAACTTGTAAAAGGCTACGAAGTTATAAATTTTTGTGAAGTTGCTGAAGCTTATGAAGTTATAAATTTTTATAAAGTCGTTAAACAATACAAGTCAAAAATTTTTTATTTATTAATAGAAGAAAACTTGTAAAGTCTTCTAATTAAATCTAACAAACTTGTGAAGTCTTGGGGTCTTTATAGTATAATAAAAATAGCGTGCTACGAGATTTTACCTAAAAACTTGTAGAATATAATTTTATTTATTATAATACTTTTATTATGGAGGTAATATGAGATTATCAAAACTGTATATGCCAACTCTTAGGGAGGATCCACAAGATGCTGAGATCGCATCTCACAAGTTTCTTCTAAGAGCAGGTATGATTAGAAAATCTGCTAGTGGTGTCTATACATACTTGCCACTTGGCTATAGATCTATTAGAAAAATTGAAAATATTGTTCGTGATGAAATGGATAAGGCTGGTGCTATGGAGATTTTAATGTCTGCCATTCAACCTGCTGAGATTTGGAAAGAGTCTGGTAGATGGGAAAAATTTGGACCAGAAATGTTTAAGTTAAGAGACAGGAATGATAGGGAGTTCTGCCTTGGACCTACTGCTGAGGAATATTTCACTACTCTTATTAGGGATGAGGTTAAGTCTTACAAGGACCTTCCTCTTAATCTTTACCAAATCCAAACTAAGTACAGGGACGAAAAGAGACCGAGATTTGGTATTAATAGGGCGAGAGAGTTCTCTATGAAGGATGCCTACACTTTTGACACTTCACCTGAAACTCTTCACACTGCTTACATGAATATGTATGAAGCTTATGAAAAGATTTTTGACAGACTTGAGCTTGATTATAAGATTGTTGAGGGTGACAATGGTGCCATGGGTGGTACTGGTTCTCACGAGTTCATTGCTCTTTCTGAAACTGGAGAAGGTGTAATTGTTTATTCTGAGTCTGGCAAGTTTGGTGCTACTGAAGAGAAGGCTCCTGTTGAGTATATTCTTCCTCAAGCTGAAGACAAGAAGGACTTAGAAAAAGTTCACACTCCAAATGCCAGCACTATTGAAGAGGTTGCTAACTTCTTAAAGGTGGACCAAAAGAAGTGTGCCAAGGCGATTGATTTAATGTTAGGCGATGAACCTGCTCTTGTATTTATTCCTGGAGACAGGGAACTTAATCTTGCCAAGCTTGTTGCTTACACTGGTACTGCTGAACACGACATTAGGATGATGGAAGATAGCGAAATCGAAGCTATTAAGTCCAAACCAGGCTACACTGGTCCTCTTGGTCTTGATGTTAGGATGATTTTTGACAAGAGAATTACTGAGATGGACAACCTTGTTGTTGGTGCCAACGAAAGTGAATACCACTACATCAATGCAAACTACGGTCGTGACTTTGAAGGTGAAGTTGTTGATGACCTTCTTCTTGTTGCTGAGGGTGACAAGGTTCCTGGAACTGATGAAGTTTATAAGTTTGCAAGAGGTATTGAAGTTGGTAACATCTTTAAATTGGGTACTAAGTATTCAGAAGCTCTAAATGCAACATACCTTGATGAAAATGGCAAGGCAAATTACTTCTACATGGGTTCTTATGGTGTTGGTGTAACAAGATCTGTTACAGCTGTTATTGAGCAAAATCACGATGATAATGGAATCATCTGGCCAATATCTGTGGCACCTTATGAAGCAATTGTTACTATAGTAAACACTAAGGACGAAGAACAAGTTGCTCTTGGAGAAAAAATTTACAAGGAACTTGAAGCTAAGGGCGTCGAAGTCTTACTTGATGACAGGAAGGAAAGACCTGGAGTTAAGTTTAAGGATAGGGACCTTATTGGTATTCCACTAAGGATCACTTGCGGCAAGAAGTCAGGAGAATCTATTGTTGAGTATTCTACAAGAAGAGAAATGGAAAATTCTGAAATTTCTGCTGATGAGGCAATCAAAAACATTTTAAGTGAAGTAGAAAAGGTTAGATAAGATGAGCGATTTTAAATTTGAAATTACTGAACACTTGGGAACTCTATCTGAAAGTGCTAAGGGCTGGACTAAGGAACTTAACAAGGTTTCTTTTAACGATAGACCAGCTAAGTATGACTTAAGAGAATGGGACCCTGACCACCAAAAGATGTCCAAGGGTGTAACTCTTAATGATGAAGAGATGGAAATTCTTTCAAAGATACTAAAGGACAGAGGTATTTAATAGGTTTTTAAAATAACTTATGTTATAATATAGAGATGTGAAAAACGCGAGAAGCGAGGAGGCAATTGAAATGGAAATTAATAAGAAAGAAAATAACACTGTCTTTTTTGACATTGTTTTAAAAAGAGAAGATATAAAGAAAGCTGAAAACGAAGTGTACAAGAAAAACAAAAAGCACTTCCAAATTCCTGGATTCAGAAAGGGTCATGTTCCTATGAAGATGATCGAAAATATGTACGGCAAGGACGTATTCTTTGAAGATGCTATTAACGAACTTCTTCCACAAGAATATGAAAAAGCTGTTAAAGAATTAGATCTTAAAGTAGTTGACCAACCAAACATTGACATTGACGAAGAAAGCATTGAAAAGGCTGAAGACCTTGTTATCAAAGTTTCTGTTGATGTTAGACCAGAAGTTGAATTAAAAGACTACGAAGGAATCGAAATCGAAGACCCAACTATTGAAGTAACTGACGAACTTATTGACTCTGAAGTTGAAAACCAAAGAGCAATGAACGCAAGAATCATCAATGTTGACGACAGAGCTGTAGAAGATGGAGACACTGTAAACATCGACTTCAAGGGTTCTGTTGATGGAAAATACTTCGAAGGTGGAGAAGCTGAAAGCCAAGACTTAAAGATTGGTTCAAACACATTTATCCCAGGTTTTGAAGAACAATTAATTGGACACAAGATTGGCGAAGAATTTGACATCACTGTTAAGTTCCCAGAAGACTACCATCAAAAAGATCTTGCTGGCAAAGACGCTAAATTTGAAATCAAATTAAATTCTATTTCTTATGAAGAACTTCCAGAACTTGATGATGAATTCGTAAAAGACATCTCTGAATTCGACACTCTTGATGAATTCAAGGCTGACCTAAGAAAGAAAAAAGAAGAAGAATTCAAGACAACTTCTGAAATGGAAAAACAAAGAAGAGCTATTGATAAAATTGGTGAAATGATTGAAGCTGACATTCCTGAAGGAATGATTAACTCTCAAATCGACGACATGATTAGAAACTATGACCAAAGTCTAAGAGCTCAAGGCATTAGCTTTGAAGACTACATCAAGATGATTGGTCAAAGTCTTGACGACTTCAAGAAGACTATGAGACCTGAAGCAGAAAAGACTGTTAAAAATGACCTTGCCCTAGAAGCTCTTGTTAAGGCAATGAAGATTGAAATCACTGATGAAGAAATCGAAGAAGAAGTAAACAAGGTTGTTGAAGAATACTTCAAGGATGACAAAGACCACATGGAAAAGATGAGAGAATATATGCTTAACGATAACAAGGACGTTGTAAGAGATGACCTTGAAAAGAGAAAGGCTATTGAAACTCTTGTTGAAAAGGCAAAATTTGTTGAACCAAAGGAAATTACAAAAGAAGATATAGAAGAAGTAAAAGAAGATAAATAATCAAGGATGTGATTAAATGGCACTAGTGCCAATGGTAGTAGAACAAACTAATAGAGGCGAAAGATCTTATGACATTTACTCAAGACTTTTAAAGGATAGAATTATCTTTCTTAGTGGCGAAGTAAATGACACAATGGCAGATCTAATTGTTGCCCAACTTTTGTTCTTAGAAGCTGAGGACCCAAACAAGGACATTCAACTTTATATTAATTCACCTGGTGGATCTGTAAGTGCAGGCTTTGCAATTTACGACACTATGAACTATATAAAGCCAGACGTGTCAACAATCTGTATTGGGATGGCAGCATCAATGGGTGCATTTTTACTTGCATCTGGTGCTAAGGGTAAGAGATTTGCTCTTCCAAATTCTGACATTATGATTCACCAACCATCTGGTGGAGCACAAGGTCAAGCAAGTGACATCCAAATTAATGCAGAAAAGATTTTAAAAATTAGACATAAGTTAAATGAAATTCTTGCAGAAAGAACTGGTCAAGACCTAGAAAAAATCGAAAAAGATACTGACAGGGACTACTGGTTAAATTCTCAAGAAGCAAAAGATTATGGTTTAATCGATAAAGTTATTGAAAAAAGGGTTTGAGGTGAAATATGTCTAATACAGATGAAATTTTAAGATGTTCATTCTGTGGCAAAACGCAAAACCAAGTGAATAGATTGATTGCCGGACCTAATGTCAATATCTGTGACGAGTGCATCGAGAGATGCCACACAATCCTAGAAAATGAAGTTCCCCATGAAATCAACAAGGACTTTGACCTAAAGAAGCCTGCTGAGATTAAGGAAATCTTGGACCAATATGTTGTAAAGCAAGAAGATGCAAAGCGTGCTCTTGCTGTTGCAGTCTATAACCACTACAAGAGAATTTCATCAACTAGGAAGGTTAGCAGTGACATTGAACTTCAAAAGTCCAACATACTTATGATTGGACCAACAGGTTCTGGTAAGACCCTACTTGCACAAACTCTTGCTAGACTTTTAAATGTTCCCTTTGCCATTGCCGATGCCACAACCTTAACTGAGGCTGGCTATGTAGGCGAAGATGTTGAGAATATTATTTTGAAACTTATTCAAAATGCTGATTACGACATTGAGAGGGCAGAAAAGGGGATTATATATATTGACGAGATAGATAAGATTGCTAGAAAATCTGAAAATGTATCTATCACAAGAGACGTAAGTGGAGAAGGTGTTCAACAAGCCCTCCTAAAGATTATAGAGGGAACTATTGCCAATGTTCCTCCACAAGGTGGAAGGAAGCATCCTTCACAAGAATTTATTCAAGTTGATACCTCTAACATCTTATTCATTGTTGGTGGTGCCTTTGACGGAATTGACAAAATTATAGAAAACAGAACTGCCAAGTCTTCTATGGGCTTTGGATCTGAAATTGTAGATAAAAAAGCTAAACAAGAAAATATTTTACAAAAGGTTGAAACAGAAGACTTATTGAAGTTTGGACTAATCCCTGAACTTATTGGTAGACTTCCTGTTACTATTACTCTTGAAGAGTTAGATGAAGAGGCTTTAGTTGAAATTTTAACTAAGCCAAAGAATGCTCTTGTAAAACAATACAAGGAACTTCTAAAGTTTGACGACGTTGATTTAATCTTTGATGACGAAGCCCTAAACTATATTGCTAGAAAGGCAATAGAAAAGAAGGCTGGAGCAAGAGGACTAAGAGGCGTTATTGAAAACACAATCATGAATGTTATGTACGAAATTCCTTCAAGAGATGACATCAAAGCAGTTAAAATAACAAAAGAATCAGTAGAAGGAACTGCACCTGCTGAATTGATAAAAAAATAAATAAATAATTAGCCGTGGTCGCCACGGCTTTTTTAGAAGGTGAAAAATGGATAAAATTAAATTACCACTTATCCCACTTCGAGACCTAGTTATCTTTCCCCACATGGTGATGCACTTTGATTGCGGTAGAAAAATTTCTCTCAACGCAATTGATGCTGCAGAGATGAAGGATTCAAAAATATTTTTGGTGGCTCAAAGAGAACTTGAAATCGAAGAACCAAAGAGGGAAGACCTCTTTGAAATTGGGACTGTGGCTACTATAAAACAAATTTTAAAACTGCCTGGTGGAATTGTCAGAGTCCTTGTTGAAGGAGAAGAAAGGGCGCAAATTTCTGAGCTCGACATCACAGAAGAGATGATCGAAGCGGAAATTGAAATCCTTGAGGACAAGGAAAGTGACTTCACAGAAGAAGAAGAGATTGAAGCAGCTCTTAGGCTTGCCCTTAGTGACTTGGAATCCTACTCATCTCTTGATGATAAATTCTTCCCAGGACTTATTTCAAATATTGCAGACACAGATGACCCATCAAGGTTTATTGATACAGTTGTGGGATATTTGAATTTTAAATTACAGGACTATCAAAGGCTTTTGGAAACCACAGATATCTATGAGAGACTTGTGGTCTTCCACGAGATTATGAAAAAGGAAATTGAAATTCTTTCTATAGAAAAGAATATCAACGACCAGGTTAAAAAGAAAATGGACGATGTCCAAAGGGAATACTATCTCAAGGAACAGTTGAGGGTAATCCACAAGGAGCTTGGCGACGGAGAAGACGAAGCTGAGATAACAGAGTCCTACAAAAAGAAAATCGAAGAGAAGGCCCTTCCTGATGAAGTAAGGGAAAAGGCCCTAAAGGAAGTTAAGAAGCTTGGCAACTTAAACTCACAGTCGCCAGATTATTCTCTTTTAATAAATTATCTTGACTGGATTCTCGACCTACCTTGGCTTGAGTCTGGAGATGAAAAGAGAAATATTTCTGATGCGAGAAAAATTTTAAATGACGAGCATTACGGACTTAAAAAAGTTAAGGAGAGGATCCTAGAATTTATTGCCGTTAGGATTTTATCTGGCGACAAGGGAAGGGGACCAATCCTCTGCCTAGTGGGGCCTCCTGGAGTTGGTAAGACTTCCATTGCTCAGTCAATTGCAAATTCTCTCAACAAGGAATTTGTTCGCATGAGCCTTGGTGGTGTAACTGACGAAGCAGAAATAAGAGGTCACAGGAGGACATATATTGGAGCTCTTCCTGGAAGAATTATTTCTCTCTTAAAGAAGGCTGGTAAAAATGATCCAGTATTTTTATTTGACGAGATAGACAAGGTGGGCAATGACTTTAAGGGCGACCCTGCATCAGCCCTATTAGAAGTTCTTGACCCAGAACAAAACAATTCCTTTACAGATAGGTACTTGGAACTTCCCTTTGATCTATCAAAGGTATTTTTCATTGCAACAGCCAACACAAGGTCAACTATACCGAGACCACTTCTCGACAGAATGGAAGTGATCCAACTTGAAGGCTACACTCCTAATGAAAAATTCAATATTGCAAAAAAATATTTAATTTCAAAGCAAATTGAAGAAAATGGACTTAAGAAAGAAAATATAAGTATTTCCGATAGGGCCATCAAGGACATAATAGATTACTACACTCGTGAGTCTGGAGTAAGGGGACTTGAAAAACAAATTTCAAAAATTGTGAGGAAGGCTGCCTTAAAGATTGTGGAAGAAGACTTAGACAAGGTTTCTGTTTCTACGAGAAACATCGAGGACTATCTTGGAGAAAAAATTTACAGGATTTCTGAAGCAGAAAAAACTCCTGAAGTTGGTTCAGTAAATGGACTTGCTTGGACAGAAGTTGGTGGAACAAGTCTTGTAATAGAAACTACAGTTATGCCAGGCAAGGGAAAGCTTACTCTAACAGGATCACTTGGAGATGTTATGAAGGAGTCAGCCATAGCTGCCATCTCCCACATAGCATCCAATGCAGACAAGTTTAAGCTAGATCCAAACTTTAGGAGCACTACAGACATCCACATCCACGTGCCTGAAGGTGCAGTGCCAAAGGATGGTCCATCAGCAGGTATCACAATAGCAACATCTGTCCTATCAGCTCTAACAAAGAAGCCAGTTAAAAACGATGTGGCCATGACGGGAGAGATAACTCTTCGTGGTAAGGTCCTACCAATTGGCGGCCTAAAGGAAAAACTTTTGGCAGCAGAAAGATATGGGGTTAAGACTGTAATAATTCCAGAAGATAACAAGAGAGACTTAAAGGAAATTGAAGAAGAAGCGATAAAAAGATTAGACGTGAGACCAGTTTCCAAGTTTGAAGAAGTAGCAGAGATTGCCATAGGTGATTTTAATGAAGATAAATAAGGCAGAACTTGAAAAAGTTGCAGTAGAAGAAAAGCAATACCCCGACACAAACATTAAGGAGTTTGCCTTTGCAGGCAGGTCCAATGTTGGCAAGTCATCTTTTATTAATGCAATGTTAAATAGAAAAAATCTTGCGAGAACTTCATCAACACCAGGCAAGACTAGGACAATAAACTTTTACAGGGTCAATGATGACCTAAGACTTGTGGACTTACCAGGCTATGGCTACGCAAAAGTTGCCAAGACTGAAAAGGAAAAATGGGCAGGCATCATAAACAGATATCTTGAGCATAGGGACAACTTAGTTGAGACAATCCTACTTGTTGATATAAGACACGAGCCAACAGCCCTTGATAAGCAAATGTATGACTACATCATTGAGTCGGGCTTTTCAGGAATAGTCATAGCAACAAAAAAAGACAAGATAAAAAAATCTCAGGTAGATAAACACATTTCAGTAATTGCCAAGAAGCTTGGCGTCAAGCACAAGGAAAATATAATTCCCTTCTCATCATCGAAGAAAGATGAAGTAAAGGACATGTGGTTTATCTTCGAAGATATGTTGAGATTTCATGAAGAATAAAAAACAAGAGCTGGGCGACTGGCTCTTTTTTGATGCAAAATTTGAACTTATAACATCATAAGTCTAATTAATCTAGTTTTGCATGTCTTTCGTTGACAAGTCAAGGATCGATGGATAAACTAAGATTTAACAAGATGAATTAATAATTTAGGAGGCTAGCAATGAAAAAAAGGAAAATTTTCCTTATATTTTTTATATTTTTAATTTTTTTAGGTCAGGTAGTCTTTGCTGCTGATGATATTGGTAGGTGCCCAAAAGAAGGGAGAGAAATTTCCTATGAAGTAAGTAGTACTGTACACATAGGAAGTCATTTAGGAGGCCTATATTTTGGGGACAATTTTTCAAGTGGATTAGATTTTCAAGATGAATCTTTTAAGCTAAATCTTTTTGCGAAATTGAATAATAGAAATATTAATCTTCAAACTTTAATTCCTGAATTTAAGAACTTTGGAGATATTGGGAATCTAGAAGCTAGTGACCATGGTTTTAGATATTATTTCACTAAAAATCAGTTAAAGCTCTTAAATGGTTTATATAATGATTCTGAAATTAATATAGCTTACAATGCTAAATTAAACAAGGATGCCTTCGTATATGAGCCTGAAAGAGATAAATGCAGCGAATATTATGGTAACAATCCAAGACATGACTCAAGCCCAGCTTATTTTGAAAGTGATGGAAGTAAAATTACAGTTGTTTGGGACGACGACAATGATAGGGATGGAATAAGAACTAAACAAGAGGTTTATTATCTAAAGTTAGATGCTGGAGATCCTAACAATGGACCCCTATTTAAAGTTTTGAAAATCCCATCAAGAGGAACAAGTGAAGAAGAACAATATTTTTATAATGTACCAATTACATGGACGCAATATGAAGAGGCATGGAAGTATTATAATTTAGATGGAAGAAATATTGATAAATATGAAAAAATAATTTCAGAAGATAAAGTTAAAATAACTTATAGGCATATACCTGAAAAGATTGATTTTAAAGTAAATGTTGTTTGGGAAGATAAAAATAATAAATATAATACAAGACCAGAAGATTTTAATTTTACAATATCTCCACAAGGTATGGGAAAAGATTACTCAGTAAAGGCAAGTAATAATTGGTTTAAGTCTTTCCAAGAATATAAATTTGAAGAAGGTAAAGAAATAAGATATAACTTAAAATTCCCAGATATCGACAAATATAAAAAAGAAGTAAAAAAAGATGGAAATAAGTATACTGTAACTTATACTTCCAAGTTAATAGAAGCTGAAAAAATTAAACCAATAGCCACAAAAAATGTTGTAGCAAGAAAGACTTGGCATGGTGGAAAGGAAGAAGAACATAAGGAAGTTAATCTTGAACTTCATAGAAAAATTGACTCAGGTAAAGAAGAAATAGTAAACAGCAGCAAGCCACAAGTAAAAGAAGAAAATGGCAATTTTATTTACACTTGGAATAATATGAGAGTTACAAATGATGAAGGAAAGGAATATCAATACTCAGTCAAAGAAGTTGAAGTTCCAGAAAATTATGAAGTAAAATACGATGGTCTTAATGTAACCAACACCTACAAGATCCCTACTAAGGATGTAGAAGTTAAGGTAAAGTGGATTGGTGGAGACCCTCAAGATACAAAAATTATTTTGTATAGGAAAAACACAAATTCAGACTTAGAAAAAGTTGGAGAATTTAATTCAAATAAGGATAACTTATCAAAGATTTTTGAAAAATTGCAAGTAACTGATGATAAGGGTCAAGAATACACATATTATGCCTACGAGCCAGAAGTGCCTGAAGGATATACTGTTTCTTATAGCGATGATGAGTTGACAGTTACAAACACAAAAAATCCTGAAGTAAAGCCAGATCCAAAACCTAATCCAAAACCTGAACCTCAAGTTCTAGAAAAAATAGAAGAACCTACATTCAAGAGGCACGACTACACTCCGACTTATCCAGTGGTTACAAGGGTGCCAGAAGAAGATAGCTTGAAGTATATTTTCACAATTGATGAATACTATTACAAGGAAGTAAGGAATGGACTCACAAGAGATTTTAAAATGGATGTAGCTCCACTTATAAAAAGTGAAAGAACTATGCTGCCACTTAGATACGTTGGAGAAGCTCTTGATGCAGAAGTCAAGTGGGATGATAAGACTAGAACTGCAACATTTATTAAAAATGGACGAAGAGCTGAAATCCAAATTGATAATGATGAGATAGTTTTATCAAATGGAGAAATTTTAAAGATGGATTCCAAACCCTTAAATATTAATTCACGAATCCTAGTACCAGTATCAAATGTTGCCAATGTTTTTGGTCTAACAAATGGAAACACTGAAGATAATATTAAACAGGACATAGAATGGGATAAAGACACTAGGACAGTTACAATTTATGTAAGATAATAAATAAGAGCTGGGTGACCAGTTCTTTTTTATTTGCGAAGTTTTAAAAACTTATAAGACAAGAGTTTTAAAATTTTATAAGCCCAGAAGATTTTAATAATTTTTTAATAAGTGATGGATAAATTTCACATACTTTTTAAGTATTATTCATATATAAATGGTATCATAATAAAAAATGGAGGATGTTATGAAGATAAGAAATAAAATTTTAGTGGCATCACTTTCTCTTGCCCTTTTGCCAGGATTTGTTTTTGCAAAAGAAGGGGACGAGATCGTAACACTTGGTGCCGACCTAAAGGAAAGTCAAAAAAGTGAAATGCTTCGTGAGATGAAGGCAAGCGAAGGTGCAAAAATCATCGAAGTTACTAATGCAGAAGAATACAAGTATCTTGGCGATGTTTTGTCATCAAAGGAAATTGGCAACAAGGCAATCTCCTCTGCAATTGTGAGATATGAAAAAGCTGGCAGTGGTTTAACTATTGAGTTATCAGACAACATAAGAGTTGTAAAGGAAGATGCCTTTATCAATGCCCTCAACACTGTAGGGATTGAAGATGCTGATATTTATGTAACTGCGCCAGGGAAGGTTAGCGGTACAGCAGCCTTGACTGGAATCCTAAAGGCCTATGAAGCTAACACAGGCAAGGAACTCCCAGAAAACCTAAAGAAGGTTGCCAATGAAGAGCTTGTTGTTCAAACAAAATTATCTGAAGAGCTTGGCGACCAAAAGACTAACGACATAATTTATGAAATCAAGGACGCCATGGCAAAGAATATGCCAAAGGACGAGAAAGAAGTCAGACTTATCATCGAAAGTGTTGCTAAAAGTGGAGATATAAACCTTACAAAGTCACAAGAGGACAAGCTTGTTGGACTCTTTAACAACATGAAAAATGCCAATGTTGATTGGGACAGAGTGGCTGACACTGCTGTTAAGTACAAGGACAAGGCTGCAAAATTTTTGAACTCTCCAGAGGGAGAAAAAGCCGTTGAAAACACAAAGAGCTTTTTGGAAAAATTAATAGACTTTATTGTCAGCTTATTTAAATAAGAATTAAGAATAAAGATTCACCTTGAGGGTGGATCTTTTTTATTGCAAAAATTCTGAAAATAAAAAATCCGACTTAATCGGATTTTTCATAAATTAAAAGTTGTTGTAGTGGACTTTTGAGGATACGTCAAATTCTTCGTGGTCCTTTGTGCCTGATTTTTTGTAGCCAATTGGAATTAGACATTGAGCCCTGTAAGGTTTTTTCACGCCAAAGTTTTCTTGGAAGTATTGTTCATAAGAAATCTTGCCGGCAGTGTTTCCTTCTCTTACGTTGATCCAAGATGATGAAAGGCCTTCGTCTTCAAGTAGAAGTTGTAAGTAGGCTGCTGTAAGAGAAGCTTCCTCTACCCAAGTTTTGCAAATATCTGTGTTGGCAATGACAATTACAATTACTGGAGCTTCTTTAAGGTAAAGAGTTGCGAAGGAGTCCATGTTGGATAGTTCTTCGATCTTTTCCTTGTCATCAACTACTATGAATTCTACTGGATGGGAGTTGCCGTTGCTTGGTCCCATGGAAGCATACATTAAAAGTTCTTCTAACTTTTCTCTGTCAACTTCTTTGTCTTTATATTTTCTAACGCTTCTTCTTTTTAAAATTATATCTTTTAACAAAATATCACCTCTCTTATCATTTTACCATAAAAAAGCGTGCAGGGAAGTCTGTGAAAATATATTCATAATATTCTTAATAGATAGGATTAAAAACTTGTATAAGAATGAAAGTAAGCCGATATAATGAAGTTAAAATTTTTTGAAAATATTTTCATAAAAACGTTGACAAAAATTATTAACTAAAGTACAATATACATGAAGTGAAAACTTCATCATCTTTTTTCTTCCCTTAGAGAACAGTTATTGAATACATAATCTGTTCTCTTTTTATTTGCATAATTTTAATAAAGAAGTTAAATTTTGTAGCTTTATAAAAAGGGAGAAATTTTAATGAATTTAAAATCAATAATTTTTTTGAGAAGAGTTTAAAGGACTCTTCTATTTATTTTAAATTTATATGAGTTGGTGAAAGAGAAAGCTTCTACAATTTTTTTTAAAGTCATAAACACTTACGGGGCTATAAAGGTTTACAAAGTCATAGAAAATTATTAAGTCATAGGAAATTATAAGGCCATAAATATTTACTGAGCCATAGTAATTTACTAAGGTGTAAGAAATTAGAAAGTCAGGAATCCCCATAAATTTGCCTCATCTTAGAACTTAAAATCCAAAGACTAAATGATAAAATATTACATTATTATAATAAATGAACTAATGTTGCAAGAGTATTACATCAAAAAATCCTTTGTAACAGAAACTTAAAATAGAAAACCTGTTATATAGAGGACTTTGATATATAATAAGAGTGAAGGTGATAAAGATGAAGATTTTTAAAAAGACTTCATTGATCATTATCTCCTCAGCATTGATTTTGACAAGCACTGTATCTGCAAGAACTTTTAGAGACACAAGAGGTCATTGGGCAGAAGCTTCAGTCGACTTTATAACTGACAAGAAGATTATGTCTGGTTACCAAGATGGGACTTTTAAACCTAATGAAAACATGTCAAGAGCAGAGTTTTATGCCACTGTAAATTCTCTAGTGGGTTATGATAAGACTTATACTGTGACTTTTTCTGATGTAAGTACATCTGATTGGTTTTACAATGATGTAGCTAAGGGCATAAAGGCAGGTTACATTACACCAACAACTGGTAGGCTAAATCCAAATAGGGAAATTACACGAGAAGAGGTTGCAGAAATTCTTGGGTATGTTTATTCGCTATCACCGAGGGAAGCTTCAACAAATGAGTTTGGCGACAGGGCAAGGATAAGCCCTTCGGCAAGGGGCTATGTAGGCGCCCTTGTGGATGCAGGGATTCTAAGAGGTTATTCTGATGGTAACTTTTATCCCGCAAGATCAATTAGGAGGTCAGAAGCTGCTACGCTTTTTAGGTCGATGATTTCTAATTACAACTATCCACAAAAGAAGGCTCTAAATAATAGCAAGATTAAATTTGGAGGCAGAGATCTTTATGAATAAGACAGGCGACTGTCTTATTTTTTTGTCCAAATTTATTTTGAAGTTAATTTAAAGTCAAAGAATTTTTTCTGAATTATAAATATTAAATTAAATAGTCAAAAAAAAGAGACCGAAGTCTCTTTTGTAATGTATCGTTTTTATAATTTTCTAAAATAATCTAAGAGAATCTCTGAGGTTTCCTTGTCGTAATTTTTTATTACTCTTAGGTCCTTATACATATCAAAGCCGCCGGCTCCTGTGGCCCTGTAGTTGTTCATGACAAGGGAGAAAGTGTCTTTGTCTTTAACTTCCTTACCTTTGAAGAAGATTTTGCCAATTCTCTCGCCAACTTTTTTTGTAAGGTCCTTTTCAAAGTCTATGCCGTAGAAGTAGTCAAAGTTGTAATGTTCTTCCTTTGGCTCCAAAAACTTCTTTGAAATCTTATAGGATCCATCATACTCGATGTAGGAAAAGTTTTGTTCTAGGGCAGCTCTAAGCGTCTTGCCGTCGATTTCAACTACTACTGTTGTGTTAGGGAACCTGTAAGTGTTTAGGACGTCTCTTGTGGTCAAGTTCTTCTTTAGACCTGAGATGACATTGGCAAAGGAAGTGATGGAAATATCTGCTCCCGTGTAGTCCAACTGAATCTTATTTATTAGGTCTGCAAGGTCTGAACCCTTAAGAGCCATTTTAATCCTGTCCTCTGGTAGGTAGTCGCGACTGAGCTTTGCTATTGGTACATCGAGATAGTCTTGAACTTTTTCTTCAACGCCTTTATATTTTTCTATTAGGGCGTTGTCTCCAAGCTTTGGCTCTATGAAGGATGCTCTCATTTCTTTTGTTGCAAGATTAACTTCAACGAGGGCAGCCTTGGATCCATTGGCTGGAGTTTCAATCGCAAGGGTCTTGCCAATGTAAGCAGCAATCTCCATGTGTTGGTGGCCTGCCAAGATTAGGTTGAAGTCCAATTCTTTTGCAAGCCTTCCCCCAATATTTTCTGTGGTTTCTGAAAGTTTCTTGCCACTCTCTAAGTCGATTTCGTAGCCGCCGTGATAGATTAAAATATTAAAATCTGTATTTTCTTTTTTAAGTCCATCAAGGGCCCTCTTTGCTCCTTCAAAGGTATCTGTGACTTCGAAGTTCACAAGATTTTCTTTTCTCTCCCAGAGATTTACCCAATCTGTAACTACGCCAGCAATACCGATCTTGTGGCCATCAATTTCTTTTATGGCAAAGGGGTCAAACTTAATCTGCCCAGTCTTATCTATGACGTTGGCACAAACTAACTTGCCCTTCATGTTTTCCACATAAGTCTTTAGGTAGTCGTAGCCATAGTTGAAGTCGTGGTTGCCCAGTGTGTAGTAGTCAACATTTTGCATTATGTCTGCAATTATTTCTGAGCTTAAATTTTCTTTCACATAATAGGCGAAGGAAGATCCCTGTAGGATGTCTCCTCCATCAGTTAATATTGTCGTATCATCTTTTGCTATATTATTTAATAGGGACAGGTAACCTGTGTTTTTTTCTTCTCTATCAAGATAGTCTGTTGGGAAAAAATATCCATGCAAGTCTGATGTGTGAATTATTTTTAAAATCATTTTTCACCCACTAGTCTTGATCTTATTTTTGTTGAGAAGTACTCAATAAATAAAACTAGAACAATTAGTCCCAAGAGGATAGCTCCAACTTCACGCCACTTGTAGGAGTTAATAGCGAACATAAGTGGTGAACCAATACCACCTGCTCCAACAAGTCCAAGGACTGAAGCATCTCTTAAATTTATGTCGAAACGATAAATTGTTGTTGATGCAAAGTTGGCAAAAAGTTGTGGAATTATACCAAAGCGAATCTTTTGGAAGGTTGTGGCTCCAATTGATGAGAAGGACTCTAGTATTGCCTTGTTAAGGTTCATTATGTTATCTGAAAATAATTTTGTAAGCATACCAATAGATGTAAAGGACATTGTCATAAGCCCTGCAAAGGGGCCAGGTCCAGTTACCCTAATAAACATAAGACCGTAAACAATTGCTGGGATTGTCCTAATTAGGATAATAAACATCCTAACTAGGTAAGCCACTGGAGCTGGAACAATATTTGATGATGCCAGAAAGCTAAGTGGCATGGCAATTATTGCGCCCACAAGAGTACCCAAGAAGGCTATACAAATAGTTTCAAGTAGGAGGTAAGGTACACCCTTTGTAGTTAGGTTAAAGAGCATATCCCTATTTGGGTTAAAGATTCCCTTAATAATATTTTTGGCTACTTCCATCCCATCTTTTGTAGCAGAATCAAAATTAATTACAGAAGATGACCAGATTATCATAAATAAAACCACTGCCACAATCATCAAGATGTAGCCATGATTTTTCGGTTCTGATTTTAGTTTTTCTATTACTTTTTCTGACATATTAATTCAACTTTCTTCTAAAGTAGGAGCTGATATTTTCGATGACAAATACTGTTATAAGTAGCATCAAGAGTATCATGCCCACACGGTTGTAGTCTCTCCAATTAATGTTTTCGTTAATAAGAAGTCCCAGTCCACCGGCACCAACATAACCAAGGATTGCAGCGTATCTCACGTTACCTTCAAAATTATAAAGGGCAGTTGATAAATAAAAGGGAAGGATCTCTGGCACAATAGATTTGAAAAATGCCATAGTCCTAGTGAAGCCCATGGAGATCATTGCCTCAAAGGCTCCCATGTTAACTGTTTCGATTTGCTCATAAGTTAGCTTTCCAACATAGGAGAAGGAAAATAAAAAAATGGCAACTGTACCAGCAAAGGCACCAAGTCCAAAAATATAAGTTGCTATAAGTGCAGACACAAGTGTTGGAATGGTACGTAGGATTGAGAAAAGTAATTTAACAATCCAGTTTATGACCTTGTTATTTACCATGTTGTTTGATGCCAAGAAGGCAAAGGGCATTGCCAAAACTGCACCCAAGAAGGATCCCAAGAAGGACATCTTTATTGTGTCAAAAAGTGGTCCCACTATTGAAGGGAAGTAGGATGTATTTGGCTTAAACATAGGAGATAAAATGGCAAAGAGCTTGTGAATATTTTTCACAAGGCTTGCCAGTGAAAAGTTTGTAACCCTTACAGAAAGGATGGTAAATAGGAGCAAGAGAATAAGTACAGGTATTGTCAAAGTTGGCTTCTCATAGACTTCCTTACCAGACTTTAAGGTATGTTTTTTTGGTTTAAAAATTTTGTAGTAGAGGCTCATACTTCCTCCATTTTTATTTCTTCAAAGGAATCTCCATAAATAGATTTTAAAACTTTGTCGTCCACATCCTTGGCTGGGCCATAATAGATTACTTCGCCATCGCGAACGCCAAGAACTGTTGTGGCATATTCAAGGGCAAGCTCAACGTGGTGGATATTTAATAGGATAGTGATTCCAAGATTTTCGTTGATCTTTTTAAAATAATCCATAACTTGTCTTGCAGTTACAGGGTCAAGACTTGCAACAGGTTCGTCAGCAAGGATAATACTTGGGTTTTGTACAAGAGTCCTAGCAAGGGCAACCCTTTGTTGTTGTCCACCAGATAGGTTGTCAGCTCTTTCGAAGGCCTTGTCAAGGATGTCAACTTGTTCAAGAGCTTCAAGAGCCTTTAGCTTACATTCCTTTGGATAAATTCCAAGAAGTGACTGGATGGGATTTAAATCAGGAACAAAGGAAGACATTACGTTTTTAATAACAGAAATTCTCTCAACAAGGTTAAAAGATTGGAAGATCATACCAATATTTCTCCTAAACTTGCGAAGGTCCTTTCCCTTTAGAGATTTTACGTCAACTCCATCAACAGTAAGAGTCCCCGCATTAATATCGTGCATCTTATTTATAGTTCTAATAAGGGTAGACTTACCAGCACCAGACCTTCCTATTATGGCAACGAACTCGCCGTCCTTAATAGTCAAGTTGATATCTTTTAGGGCCTTAAATCCACCAGGATAAACTTTATCTACATTCTTAAATTCAATCATAATTCTCCTCATAAAAAAGAGCTTCTAATGAAGCCCTTTCTTAATTTTTAAGTTCTCTTAATAATTTTTGTGCTTCTCTTTCACCATCATAGTTCTTGTCATCAGCAGGTTTGTAACCTTCGTGGCTGTAGATAGCAATGATGTCCTTACCTTCTTCGCTTTCACCGATTTCAATGAAAGATTCTTGAAGAGCTTTTTTGAAGTCATCTGTCATAATTTCTGAGTTCTTAGAAACTGAAATTGTGTCGTTGTAAATTTTATCAGTTACACCGATTACATTTGTTTCGTCCCAGATAGACTTAGTCTTGCCAAATTCCTTTTGCCATTTTTCAGCGTTGTCAATTCTCACATCAGAGAAACCTACCATAATATCAACTTGACCAGAAGCAAGTCTTGCCATAGAAGATGGGTAAGAGTCAGCTTGAACAACTGAAGGAAGATCAGTTAGACCCTTTTCATAATTTTTTTGTAACCATAGGTATGGGTAGATGTAACCAGCAGATGAAGATGATCCCATTACAGACCATTTAGCACTTGCAAGGTCTTCCCAAGTTAATTTTTCTCCATTATTTACTTTTGCAGCAAGTTCTTGACCCTTTGCAGATGGACCAGCAATAATAAGTGATCTGTAGAAGTCAACTTGGTCTTCAGCCTTTTCTGTAGGCTTCTTGTCGTTCCATTCTTTTGGATCTTCAGCATCAATAGAAAGACCCTTTCTTGTTGCAGTAAGAAGAACTTCAGCACCATCATCGTAGATAGCATAAGTTCCACCAGGGATAAATCCAACATCAACTGAGCCAGCGCTTAGAGCTTCACCAGTTGATTCGTAGTTTGTACCAACTGTGATGTCAATGTTCTTAACATCGTAACCTTTTTCAGCAAGCTTAGCCTTTAAGATTTCCTTAAGTGGTTCAGTCTTAGTTACAATTTCGTCTGGTTCTCTTGAAGGAACAAATTGAATTTTTAAATCTTCAATAACATTCCCTTCGCCATCAGCTTTTGCCTCTTTCTTGTTACCGCCACAAGCAGTAAGAGTCATTAGCATTGCAAGTAGCAATACCAACCATGATTTTTTCATATAATACCTCCAAAAAATTTTCGTGGGACTACCCACTAACAAAGTCTTGTCAAATTTATTATACCAAATAAAAGAAAAATATAAATTAAAGACTATAAAAAAATTAAAAATTGTAGCTAATATTTCTTAAGCTATTAAATTGAGGCAACATATTTAATTTGATATAATTTCTCTAAAGGAGTGAAGAAATGAGTATCATAGTTAAAATAGATAAATCGAGATTTCCTAACCTATCAAGAGGAAGCTTTGAAGATAGAGAATACCACTTTAAGGGTGGCATAGTTGGACAAAGAGTTGAGATAAAAGTAAGAGGTAAGAAGTCAAAGAAGGCGAAGCTTCTCAATATAATAGAAAGATCTGACATAGAAATAGAAAGCCAGTGCCCTCACTCTGAAAAGTGTGGCGGATGTAGCTACCAAACTCTAAGCTATGAAGAGGAACTTAAATACAAAAAAGAATTAATAGAAAACTTATTTAAAGAAAATGGAATCGAAAGAGAAATGGAAATTATTCCTTCGCCAGTCCACAAGAACTATAGAAACAAAATGGAATACACCTTTGGCGACGAATACAAGGGTGGGCCCTTGTCCTTGGGACTTCACGTGAAGAATAGATTTCACGAAATCATAAACACCACAGACTGCAAGATTGTTGACGAGGACTTTAACACAATAAGAGCAGAAGTGAGAACTTACTTTGAAGACCTTGGAGAAGCTCAATACAACAGGAAGAGACACGAAGGCTTCCTCCGTCATCTTTTAATAAGAAAGGCCACAAAGACGGGAGAGATAATGATTTTACTTTCAACATCAAGTCAAAGCAAACTTGATGAAGAAGCCTTTATAAAATTTCTACTTGACCTAGACCTCAAGGGACAAATAGTTTCAATCTATCACGTGAAGAATGATGCCCTATCAGATGCCATAGTGCCAGAAGAAATAAAATTAATTTACGGCAAGGACCACATCGAAGAAGAAGTCCTTGGACTAAGATTTAAAATAAGTCCCTTCTCCTTCTTCCAAACAAACACAAAATCAGCAGAAGTCCTCTACAAGATGGCGAGAGAAAAAATCGACGCAAAAGACAAGTTAGTCTTTGATTTATATTCAGGAACAGGAACAATCACCCAAGTCTTGGCAGAGTCAGCAAAAAAAGTTATAGGCGTAGAGATAGTAGAAGAAGCAGTAGAAGCCGCAAGAGAAAATGCGAAGCTCAACGGGATCGACAACGTAGAATTTATAGCATCAGACGTTTTAAAAGTATTAGACGACCTAGACAAAAACCCAGACCTAATAGTCCTTGACCCACCAAGAGAAGGAATAAACCCAAAAGCCATAGACAAGATAATAGACTTTGACCCAGAAAAGTTTTTGTATATATCCTGCAACCCAGTAACCCTAGTCCGAGACCTTGGAGTCTTTAAAGAAAGAGGCTATGAAATAGAAGAGCTAGAAATAGTAGACCAGTTCCCAAAAACCTCCCACGTGGAGACGGTAGTATTGATGTCGAGAAAATAGAATAACAAGCTATAAAACTGTTGAAATCAATGGCTTTTAGGATTTTAGAAGAAATCATAAAAGCCATTTTTCTATTTAAAAAATACCTTATGGGAACATATTAATAGTAAGAATCGTAGGGGTGTGTAGACAGGATAGATATTTATAGGGAGAGTGAACAGAATAGATATTAGGACTTGACACATCAATTAATAAGTTGTAAAATATAAACAAGTTAGCAGATTAGCTAATAAAGTAATAGGAGGTAATCATGAACAATCACGAACTGACTTTTGGGGATTTTATTTCTCAGAAGAGAAAGGATTTAAGAATCACCTTAAAGGATATGGCGGACAGGCTTAATATTTCCTCACCGTATCTAAGCGATGTAGAGAAAGGAAAAAGAGATTCTTTTGACTTAGAGAGGTTGAACCAAATTGCTAAAATATTAAAATTGGATGAAGAAGAATCATCCATTATGATGGATTTAGCTGGAAAGCAAAGAAATACGGTGGCACCTGATTTGCCAGAGTATATTTTAAAGACTAAAGGCTTAAGCGTAGCTTTGAGAAAGGCTAGAGACTTAGATGTTAAAGAAGAAGAGTGGATAAAATTCATTGAAGAAATTGAAAAAGAGAGGTAGGCATGTATCAATATAACTTCAACAAATCAAGTACAGGTGCTCCATTTATCACTTTAGATCAAATTGAATCACTGACCGAGCAAATTCTCAATAAATATTGTCCTTCTGCAATTAAAAATTTTGAAGCAGTAGATATTGAGGGACTGGCAGAATTTGATTTAGGGTTTAATGTTGAGTATGCCTACTTATCTCATAACGGATGCTATGCAGGAATGATGGTCTTTAATGATGACCAAGTAATACGAACAATGAAAAGCCTAATGCCAAATGTTGAAACTGGACAATGGGAACTAGAATATCTTACAGATAGAGCCAATACTATTCTAATAGATAAGCAATTAGACAATCCAAGAGATAAAGGATTTAGAAGATTTACCCTAGCTCATGAATGTGGACATGGTGTAATTCATCCGTGTGTATTCTATAGAGATCCAAACCAACTATCTTTTTTTAATGAAGAAGAAAAGCCTGCTTCGCTAGCTTGTCGAACTGGCGATGTTAATAAGAAGAAAAATAAACGCTGGGGATTTATGGATACAATAGAATGGCAGGCAAACACATTTGCTTCTTGTCTCTTGATGAATAAAAAAGCGATTAGAAAGTATTTATACTATCTAGGTTATGATAAGCACATTAAGGATGAAACTTATCTATTTGATTTCATCATGAAAGTATCAGAGCAATTCCAAGTATCAAAAACAGCAGCATTAGTTCGATTAAAAGTATTAGGCTATGCACCTAATGACTTTGAATTAACAAAAGAACTATATAACGAATTTAGTTTTTAAAATATAGCGTAGCTATATTTTTTTAAGAAAGAAATTAGCAAAGAAGCTAACAAGGAAAGATAAGGAGGTATTATGGAACAAATGGCATGTCCAGTCTGTAAAAAAAGATTTTTTGATGTATCAAGAATTCCTTTAGAGAAAATAGAGATACAAGCTAAATGTCCACACTGTGGGAAAATCTCAACACTGGAAATATCAAACAAAAATAAGAAAAAACCATACCGAGCAAAGAAGTAAATGTAACTATCAAATAGCCGGATGAGTATTCAAAAGGAAACTCATCTGGCTATTTTTATATTAAGGAGGTGATCCTATAGAAATAAGAAACAAAGAAGGAAAAAGAGTCTGTGATATAAGTGAAGACAAGAAAAAGCTAACTATCAGGCGAGGTAAAAGTACAACCATAGCCTATGTAGTTAAAGGCGAAATTAAAATTTTAAATAAGTAAAAGATATCCGCAAGAACGCTAGACGGCAGTCGGAAAACCAAACCATGGTTTTCTATTGCCGTCTTTTTTTGTTTTTACGGATGGCCTTCTTGCGGATCTAGAGATTTTGCAAGGAGGCAAAAGATGGCAAAGAAAAGATATTTAGAAATAAATGGCAAAGAAATCGAAGTTAGTGAAGAAGTCTACAAAGAATATATGAAACCAATCTGGAGAGAAAAAAAGAGAATCCAAAGAGCCTACAAGAATTTAGAAGAACTACAAGATAAAGACAGAATTAAAACAGTGGCTGAGAAAAATGGAAACTATGTTCAAGCAGGAAGCTTAGAAACAGGCTTTGTCGATACAAAAGAATATGGACTTCCCTTATCCCTTGATGTTGCTGAAGAGGAATACGACTTTGAAGTAACTAGCGTTAAAAATACTGAGGACATAGTAACGTACAAACTTCTGGAAGAAGCATTCTTAGGAGTCATTAGTGAATTTTCTGAAAGAGATAAAAAAGTTCTAAAACTACTTTTTCTCTACGAAATGAAAGAAAGAGAAGTTGCAGAGGTAGTAGGAATATCCCAAAAAACAGTTAATAACATCAAAAATAAGCATTTACCAAAGATTCAAGAGAAATTGAGACCTTGGAAAAAATAATTACTCAAAAACTTACTAGATGTCCTAAGGAATATGAGGGAAGAAGTCTTACTCAAATATAAACAGGATGTACTAAGAAGTATGAGGATATACAACTTACTCAAAATGAAGGCAAATGTCCTAAGGAGTATGAGAGGAGAAATCTTACTCAAAAATTTAATGAATGTCCCAAGGAGTATGAAAGGAGGAACAAAGTGGACTTAGTAAAAAACGAACAGATGGCAGAAAGTTTAATAGCCATCTCAATTGTTGCCAAGAAGATAGCTATGGAATTAATGCAACCAGAGAAAGGAGAAAAAAGTGTCAAGAATAAAGCTACTAATGGAAATCAAAGAAGATGCAGAGAATCTTGCATCTAGTATAGGTGCCCTTCTCACAGCACTAGAAAGTGATGAGGAACTACCTAAAGAAGAAAAGGTAAAACAAGAAGAAAAGATCTACGAGATTGAAGATGTTAGAAAGATACTAGCAGATAAATCAAGATTAGGTCATACAGCTAAGATAAGAGAACTTTTGGAAAAGTATGGGGCAAAAAAGTTATCTGAGATTGATCCAAGTAACTATAAAGACTTGGTAGCAGATGTGGAGAAACTCTAATGGGGGCTCACGCTATATTATCGGCGTCTTCATCAAGTAGGTGGTTGAATTGTCAAAAGTCAGTACGATTATGCGAAAAATATGAGGATGAAGTAAGCCCTTATGCGCTTGAAGGCAGCTCAGCTCATGCCTTAGCAGAATATAAACTAAAGAAGTTATTAGGTTTAGATGTAAAAGATCCTACTGATGATTTGGATTTTTATGATGAAGAAATGGATGAGCTAACTGAGGGATATGCTTCATATGTGACAGAAGTAGTAAGTAGATACGAAAGTCCAGCCGTCTTTGTAGAAGAAAGACTTGACCTATCAGACTATGTTAAAGAATCATTTGGAACAGCTGACTGTGTAGTTGTTGGAGGAAAAGACCTTCATGTAATTGACCTAAAGTATGGTCAGGGAGTTTTAGTAGATGCTAAAGATAATTCACAACTCATGTTATACGGACTTGGTGCATTGACTCTCCTTGATGGAATTTATGATATCGAGAAAGTAATTCTTCATATCTATCAACCAAGAAGGTGTAACATCTCATCTTATGAAATCAATAAGATAGAACTTTATAAGTGGGGAGAATCTGTAAGAGAGATAGCGGAGAAAGCATATAGAGGCGAGGGAGAATTCTCATGTGGAGAATGGTGCATCTTCTGCAAAGCAAAGAACAAATGCAGGAAAAGAGCAGAAGAGAACCTAAAACTAGCACAAGAAGAATTTATCCTTCCACCAGAACTATCGGATGATGAAATTGAAGAAATCTTACCAAAACTAGACGAACTGGAACAATGGGTCAAAGACATCAAAACCTATGCTTTAGAAAGAGCAATGAAGGGCCATAGATGGAAGAACCTAAAACTTGTCGAAGGCAGGTCAAATAGAAAATACCGAGATGAAGATGAAGTTGTAAAAAAAGTAAAAGAACTGGGATTCAACCCCTTTGAAGAAAAGTTACTTGGCATCACAGCTATGACTAAGTTACTAGGTAAGAAAGTCTTTGATGAAAATATCACCG
>OAZW01000232.1_pt1 | contig 74641 bp, 56 predicted proteins | sample 1495231 | NCBI WGS metagenome assembly OAZW01 (sample SAMEA2580062, study PRJEB22360) | human gut metagenome | reverse complement strand
GCCCTCTTACGTCAGGGCCGGAATCCGAAAGTGCGCAAGAATTCGGGCGTTATCCCATATCGACCATATATATATTTTCCCCATTTATCTTTTCTCGTCGTATTTTTACCTATTTTTTAATTGACAACGTTGTCCAAGAAGTGGTCAATTTCACGAAATTCGTCGAAACGTACGCATAGGAAAGGGGCTACACGGCGATTGCCATGCAGCCCCTCAAACCTTCAGATTCGCTTGCAGCCGACGACTCAGTTGCCGTTGGTGGCGTTGCCGCTCTGCTGGATGAGCGACGCCATGAAATCGCGGTTGGTCGCTGTCTTCTTCAGGCGTGGCACGAGCGTCTGGTAGGCCTGTTCCGGCTCGAGGCCGCCCAGCAGGCGACGCAGACGGTAGATGATCGGCAGTTCCTGAGGATCGGTGATGAGCTCCTCGCGGCGGGTGCCGGAGGCGTTCACGTCGATGGCCGGGAACAGGCGCTTGTCGGCGAGCTCACGGCTCAGGCGCAATTCCATGTTGCCGGTGCCCTTGAATTCCTCGAAGATCACCTCGTCCATCTTGGAACCGGTTTCCACCAGCGCGGAGGAGATGATGGTCAGGGAGCCGCCGTTTTCGATGTTGCGGGCGGCGCCGAAGAACTTCTTCGGCGGGTACAGCGCCTGCGCGTCCACACCACCGGACAGGATGCGGCCGGAGGCCGGCGCGGCGATGTTGTAGGCACGGGCCAGACGGGTCATGGAGTCGAGCAGCACCACCACGTCCTGGCCGAGCTCCACGAGACGCTTGGCGCGTTCGATGGCCAGTTCGGCGACGGTGGTGTGGTCGGAGGCCGGACGGTCGAAGGTGGAGGAGATGACCTCGCCCTGCACCGTGCGTTCCATGTCGGTGACTTCCTCCGGACGTTCGTCCACGAGGACGACCATCAGGTGGACTTCCGGATTGTTGGTGGCAATCGCGTTGGCGATGTTCTGCAGGGTGATGGTCTTGCCGGCCTTCGGCGGGGACACGATCAGGCCACGCTGGCCCTTGCCGATCGGCGCCACGATGTCGATGAGGCGGCCGGTGAGCTTGTTCGGCGTGGTCTCCTGCTTCAGGCGTTCCTGCGGATACAGCGGGGTGAGCTTGCTGAACTGCGGACGATGCTGCGCTTCCTCGACGCTCATGCCGTTGATGGAGTCGATGGACTGCAGCGGCACGAACTTCTGACGCTGGTTGCGACGTTCGCCTTCACGCGGGGCGCGGATGGAGCCGTGCACGGCGTCGCCCTTGCGCAGGCCGTACTTCTTGACCTGGCCCATGGAGACATACACGTCGTTCGGTCCCGGCAGGTAGCCGGACGTACGCACGAACGCGTAGGAGTCGAGCACGTCGACGATGCCGGCGACCGGCACGAGGTCTTCCTTCGGCTCGTCGCGATGCTGGTCGCGGTCGGCGCGATCCATACGATCGTTGCGCTGGTCGCGGTCGGCGTTGCGGTCCATGCGGTCGGCGCGATCGTTACGGTCGTTGCGATCATTGCGATCGCCCCTGCCGCGACGCTCGTCACGCTCGTCGTAATCGCGGTCACGGCCACGCATACGGCGGCCACGGCGATCGTTGCGTCCACGGCTGTGACGGTATTCGTTGTCTTCGGTCTCGTCGCGACGCTTATCATCGTCGGCGTCTTCCTGCGACGGCAGCGTGGCGAGGATGTCATCAAGGTCGCGCACGACGTCTTCGCTCTTCGGCCCGTCCGCCACGCGACGGCGGCGACGCGGCTCGAAATCGTCCCTACGGTCGTCATCACGACGGCGACGGCGGTCATCCTGCTTCGGAGCGGCATCGTCAAGGCCCAGTTCGGCGAGCAGGTCGGCGCCGGCTTCGGCGTCACGATGGCGACGACGCTTCGGCGCTTCATCGTTCGGCTTCAACGCGTCCACCGCTGCCACGGCATCCGCGACTTCGGAGGATTCCGCGGACTTGGCCTGCTTGGCACGGACGGGGCGTTCCTCCTGCTTGGCTTCATCGGCCTTCTTGTCCTTTGCCGATTTGACCTCAGCGTCTGCGGCGGGAGCGGACTTTGGCGCGCGCACGGTGACGCCGGCCGGAGCCTGGCCGCCGGAACGGGCGGCTTGAAGTGTTGCGATCAGTTCGGTCTTGCGCATGGTGGAGACACCACGAAGTCCCATCTGCTTGGCGAGCTCCTTGAGCTCGGGCAGTTTCATATCATCGAGATTAGGGCTTGTTGCCACTGGTAGTTGCCTTTCCTTGGCTTCCACAGGCATGCGCCCGCGACAGCTGTAAAAAAGAATTGCGGAAAATTTCCGTCGAATGAAAAGTCCGCCGCGAAACATCGCGGTTTTTGAACTGTCCTAACCATACAACGCAACCCAGACCAACGCGAAGCGGGCACGCGCGGTCCGCCCGTGCGGTCCGCGCACCGCGCAATCGCAATGAAAATCGCAATGAAAAAGCCCATGCCAAAAAGCATGGGCTTGATCAAAGTTACGCTGCGAAAAATAAATAACGCGTGCGAAGACGCCCGTCTGAGGCCGAAGGCGTACAAAGGTACGTCGAGCGCCGGAGAAAGGGCGTATGCGCACGCGTTATTTATTTTTCTACTTTTCTTCGTGGTAGGACTTGTCAGTGTTGACCGACCACACGTTGTCTTTCGACGTTTCGCCGCTCTTGATGTCCTTGACGGCTTCGATGGCGGTGGCCATGGAGTGGTCCATGTTGTTGTAACGGTGTTGTCCGTTACGGCCAACGCAGTACAGGTTGCCGAAGGAGTCGAGGTAGTCGACGAGTTCGGGCATGCGGTCGTAGGTGTCGAAGTAGGCCGGGTAAGCCTTCTTGACGCGTTCGCGGTGGGAGTCGAGCACGTCCTGCGGGCCGTTGATGACCTGCATGCGGGTGAGCTCCTGGATGGCGAACTTGGTGGCTTCCTCGTCGGTCATGTTCCAGAAGGAGTCGCCTTCCTCGCAGAAGTATTCGAGGCCGATCCACACGGTGTTGTCGACGTCCTTGACCAGGTACGGGCTCCAGTTGTTGAAGATCTGCAGACGGCCGACCTTGTAGCCCGGATCCTGCACGTAAATCCAGCAATCCGGCACGATCGGCGGGTTGCCGAGGGTCGGAATGTCGGTGGTGTTGGTCAGGCGCAGGTGCTTGACGAGCAGGCCGACGGTGACGAAGTCGCGGTACGGCAGGCCGTTGGCGATTTCGGTCATGTCCTTCGGAGCCGGCTGGTCGGAGGCGTCCACGGCGTTGACAAGGTCCTTGACCGGCATGGAGGAAATGAAGTCGTCCGCGACCATTTCGGTGCGGTTGCCTTCGGAATCCTCGTACACGACGGATGCGATCTTGCCGTCCTTCTGGCGAATTTCCACCACATTGGCGTCGGTGATGACCTTCACGCCGGCGGCTTCGCAGTTGGATTCGACGGTTTCCCACAGCTGGCCCGGGCCGAGCTTCGGATACCAGAATTCCTCGATGAGGGAGGTTTCGACTTCGGAGTTGTCGCGCTTCTTCGGCAGGAGCTTCTGGAAGGCGTTCTTCAGCACGCCCATGATGCTCAGGCCCTTGACGCGCTGTGCGCCCCAGTCGGCGGAGATTTCGGACGGGTGACGGCCCCACAGCTTCTCGGTGTAGCCCTCGAAGAACATGGAGTAGAGCTTACGGCCGAAACGGTTGATGTAGAAGTTCTCCAGGTTGGTTTCCGGCAGCTTGTGCACCATGGACTTCAGGTAGCTGAAGCCGGCGACCATGGTGAGCTTGAAGCCCATGGCCTTCAGGGTGTTGGCGCTCAGGGAAATCGGGTAGTCGAGGAAGTGGCGGTTCCAGTAGATGCGGGACACGCGGTGGCGCTTGAGCATCACCTTGTCTTCGATTTCCGGATCCGGGCCGCCCGGCTCCATATCATGCTCGCGGTGGAGCTTCTTGTCATCATAGCTGGGTGCGCCCTGCAGCGGCAGAACGTCCTTCCACCAGTCCATGATGCGGTCGTCCTTCGAGAAGAAGCGGTGGCCGCCGATATCCATACGATTGCCGTCATGCTTGACGGTGCGGGAGATGCCGCCGAATTCGCGGGTGGCTTCCAGCACGGTCACGTCGTACTGTTCGGAGCCACCGTCCTTGACGAGCTCCCAAGCGGCAGTCAGGCCGGCAGGGCCGCCACCGATGATGACCACGGATTGCTTTTGCGTCACTTTGAAGTCTCCTTACAAACAAAATCGAAGATATTCTACCCGAAGGTAGGGAAACGCACAGCGCACCTGTGCGCATGCACACAAAATCACCGCCAAGTCCGACAGCAATCGCCCTGATAGAAGGAAAACCAGCCGTACGGCTTCCGCCGAAGACTGGTTTTCCGTAGGTCTGCTACATGCTGTCGGGAATGTCGATGTCGGTTTTCTGCACTTCCTCGACGTTCACGTCCTTGAACGTGACGATGCGCACGTTCTTGACGAAACGGCTGGAACGGTAGACGTCCCACACCCACGCGTCGGTCAGCCGCACGTCGAAGTAGACGTCCTGGCCGGCGGAACGCACGTTGAAATCGACCTTGTTGGCCAGATAGAAGCGGCGCTCGGTCTCCACAACGTAGGTGAACAGTTTGATGACGTCGCGGTATTCCTTGTATAGGGACAGCTCGGCGTCGGTTTCGTAGTTGTCGAGGTCCTCGGCGCTCATCGTCTGCCTTCCGTGTCGCGCTTGCGGCCACGTCCAAGCGTGCGCCACCAAGCATCCTTCGAGGTTTTGCGCTCATCCGAGCTGTACGGCCAGTTGTTGTCGGCATCGCCGGCCTTCTGGTCCGTCTTCGCCGTTCCGGATGCTTCGTTCGGCTGCGATTCCTGCGATGGCGCGGCAGACGTCTCGTCGGCGGAGGTCTGCGCCGTGTCTCCACTCTGGCCTGCCGCTGCGGCATCGTCCGCATCGCCCTTATGTACGGAGTTGAGTTGGATGGCGATCGAGTGTTCGCGGGCGCTCAACGCCTCCTTGACGCCCGGATTGTCTTCGATCACGTGCATGCCGAACGCGTCGAGCGAGCGGATCGGGTCGAATTCGTCGACGAGCGTGTCCATGACGATGAGGTCCTGGTAACGGTTCTCCGACGCGTTCCACAGGGCATCGCGCGAACGGCCGGACGGCACGAAGCCGAGCGACTGGTAGACGGATACGGAACGCGTGTTCTGTTCCGGCACGGCCACCCAAATGCGGTGCATGCCGAGGCCCGCCGGTTCCGGCGCGAAGCCGTACGTCATCACGCGGGGCATGATGTCTCGCGAGTAGCCGCGGCCGCGGTAGTCCTTGCCGAGCACCACTTGGATGCGGGCGGAACGTGCCCAGCCGTCGATGTCGATGAGGAAGATCATGCCGATCACGTTGTCGGAAGAGGCCGCGTCAAGCTCGCCGTCGCCGTCATGGTCGGCTTCGGTGACGATGGACCATGCGATGGTACGACGAGATTCCGGATCCCCCACGCCGGATTCGTTCGATTTTTCGCCATTGGACCATGCCACGGAACGACGCACCCACGCGTTCACAGCGCCACGTTCGGCCACGCGGTCCTTGCCGGTGATGCCGGATGCGCCGACGTACGCCTCAATGACCTCCATGCGTGCGATGTCGTCGATGGTGGCGGGGCGCAAGTGCACCATCTCGCCCTTGATGGGCGGAATGACGATGCGTTCCGGCAGCTCCCTCGCCCGCTGGTTCGTCGTCTGTTCCTTCGCTGTGGTTTCAGCGTACTCTGACATGATTATCGTTCCCTATGTTTCTCGGCGCGGTCCCTCGCCGCACCCATACCGACGGTATTGTACCCGACTGAACGCCAGCTGGGAGTTTTGTTAGGCAAAATCCCTGTGAAACCTCCCCAGCCGACGCGTGAATCGTATGAAAAGGCATGTAAAAGCAGATAAAAAGCAACAAAATGCAGAAAGGCGTGCGTTTTTACGATTCCTCTCATCGCAAAAACGCACGCCTTTCGATGCCATCAATCAGGCAACGTTCGGCAATCGCCGGAATGTCACTTGATCTTGCCCATCACGATCTTGGTGACGGCCTTCGCGTCGGCCTGGCCGCGGGTGGCGCGCATGACAGCGCCGATAATCGCGCCCATCGGCTTCATGTTGCCGCTCTTGAGCTTCTCGACGATGTCCGGGTTGGCCGCGAGTGCCTCGTCGACGGCCTTTTCGAGCGCGCCGTCGTCGGAAACGACCTGGAAGCCGTGCTTCTTGACGACCTCGTCCGGAGTGCCTTCGCCGGCGAGCACGCCTGCGACGGTCTGCTTGGCGAGCTTGTCGTTGAGCTTGCCGTCGGCGATGAGCTTCTCGACCTCGGCGACGTCGGCCGGGGTGATCGGCAGCTCTTCAAGGCTCACGCCCTTGTTGTTGGCTTCGCGGGACAGCTCGCCCAGCCACCACTTCTTGGCGCCTGCGGCGGAAGCGCCGGCCTTGACGGTGTCCTCGAGCAGGTCCAGAGCGTCGGCGTTGAGCACGTCGCGCATCTCCAGATCGTTGAAGCCCCACTCGCCCTTCAGGCGGTTGCGGCGCTCACGAGGCATTTCCGGCATCTGGGCCTTCATCTCCTCGATGTGCTCCTTGGTGATGTGCAGCATCACCAGATCCGGATCCGGGAAGTAGCGGTAGTCGTCGGCGTCGGACTTCACGCGGCCGCCGGCGGTGGTCTGCGAGGCCTCGTCCCAGTGACGGGTCTCCTGCAGAATCTCGCCGCCTTCGGAAAGGATGGCGGCCTGGCGGCGGATCTCGTACTGGATAGTCTTCTCGATGCCACGGAACGAGTTCACGTTCTTGGTTTCGGAACGGGTGCCGAACGGATCGGACGGGCTGTTGCGCAGCGACACGTTCACGTCGGCGCGCATGTTGCCCTGCTCCATGCGGGCATGGGAGATGTTCAGCGCACGCACGATGTCGCGGATGGCGCGCATGTAGGCGCCTGCGATTTCGGGGGCGCGGTCTCCTGCGCCTTCGATCGGCTTGGTCACGATTTCGATCAGCGGCACGCCGGCGCGGTTGTAGTCGACCAGCGAGTGGTCGGCGCCTTCGATACGGCCGTCAGCGCCACCGACGTGGGTGTTCTTGCCGGCGTCGTCTTCGATGTGGGCGCGCTCGATCGGCACACGGAAGATGGTGCCGTCCTCAAGCTCCACGTCGAGGTAGCCGTTGCCGTTGGTCGGCTTGTCATACTGCGAGATCTGGTAATCGCGCGGCATGTCCGGGTAGAAGTAGTTCTTACGGGCGAACTGGCTCCATTCGGCGATTTCGCAGTGCAGGGCGAGACCCAGCTTGATCGCGTAATCGACGGCGGTCTTGTTGACCACCGGCAGGGAGCCCGGCAGGCCGAGGCTCACCGGGGTGAGCTGGGTGTTCGGCTCGCCGCCGAAGTGGACTTCGGCCGGGCAGAACAGCTTCGTGGTGGTGGACAGCTCCACGTGGGTTTCCAGACCGATGACCGGGTCGAACTTCTTGACGGCATCGGCGTACTTCATCAACTTTTCAGCCATTTTGTTTTCTTTCCTCCGATGCTTCCTACTTGTCCAGTCCGTCGAGCCACGGGGTCTTCAGGGACTGCCAGATCGGGCCGTTCCAGCTTTCCTCGAGGGCCGCTTCGAGAGCGGCGGCGGGCTTGTACATGACCTCGTCGCGCTGCTGCGGGGCGAGGAACTGGAAGCCGACCGGTAGGCCGTCGTCGCTCAGGCCGGCCGGGATGCTCATGGCCGGCACGCCGGCGAGGTTGGCCGGAATGGTGGTGATGTCGATGGCGTACATGGCCATCGGGTCCTCGGTCTTCTCGCCGAACTTGAAGGCGGTGACCGGGCTGGTCGGGCCGACGAGCACGTCGACCTTTTCGAAGGCCTTCTTGAAGTCGTCGATGATCAGGGTGCGGACTTTCTGCGCGGAGCCGTACCAGGCATCGTAGTAGCCGGCGGACAGGGCGTAGGTGCCGAGGATGATACGACGCTTGACTTCGTCGCCGAAGCCGGCCTCACGGGTGTAGGCCATCATGTTGGCGGCGGTCTGCGGAACGCCTGCCGGCGGCATGACGCGCAGGCCGTAGCGCATGCCATCGTAACGGGCCAGGTTGGAGCTGACCTCGGACGGCATGATGATGTAGTAGGCGCCGAGGGAGTACGGCAGGTGCGGCAGGGACACTTCGATGACCTCCGCGCCCATTTCCTCAAGCTTCTTGACGCCTTCGTTGAAGCGGGCCATGACGCCCGGCTGGAAGCCTTCGCCGCCGAGCTCCTTGATCAGGCCGACCTTGAGGCCCTTCAGATCGCGCTTCATGCCTTCACGGGCTGCGGCGACCATCGGACGCGGGCCTTCCGGAATGGAGGTGGAATCGCGCTTGTCGTGTCCGCCGATCACTTCCTGCAGCAGGGCCGAGTCGAGCACCGTACGGGAGCACGGGCCGATCTGGTCGAGCGAGGAGGCCATGGCGATCGCGCCGAAACGGGAGACGCCGCCGTAGGTCGGCTTGACGCCGACGGTACCGGTCAGCGAGCCCGGCTGGGGGATGGAGCCGCCGGTGTCGGTACCCAGGGCGAGCGGAGCTTCGAATGCGGCCACTGCGGCTGCGGAACCGCCGCCGGAACCGCCCGGCACGCGCTCGGTATCCCACGGATTGTGGGTGGTCTGGTAGGCGGAGTGCTCGGTGGAGGAGCCTTGCGCGAATTCATCGAGGTTGGTCTTGCCCAACAGCGGCATGCCCGCGGCCTTGAGCTTCTCGATGACGGTGGCGTCGTACGGCGGCACCCAGCCTTCGAGGATCTTGGATGCGGCGGTGGTTTCGATGCCCTTGGTGACGATCATGTCCTTGATGGCGATTGGCACGCCGGCGAGTTCCGGCATCTGCGCCTTGTCCTCATCGGACTTGGCGTCGAAGGCGTTGGCCTGCTCGAGGGCCTGGTCGGCGGAGACCTTCAGGAAGGCCTTGACGCTCGGTTCGGCGGATTCGATGACCGCAAGGTGGGCTTCGACCAGCTCACGGCTGGAAACTTCCTTGGCCTTGATCTTGGCCGCCATCTCGGCGGCGGAAAGCTTGACGAGTTCGGTGGTGCTCATATCACTCCTGTCCCAGAATGCGCGGTGCGACGAACATGCCGGCCTCGGAGACCGGGGCGCCTGCGGTGGCTTCGGCCTGGGCCAGCGGGGTCTCGGGGACGTCCGGACGCAGGTAGGCTTCCAGCGGGACCGGGTTCGCGGTCGGTTCCACGTCGTCGGTGGCGACTTCCTGGACCTTGTTGATGGATTCGGCGATGACGTTCAGATCGCCCTGCAGACGGGTGATTTCCTCGTCCGTGAGTGCGATTCGGGCCAGATCGCCCAAATGCACGATTTCTTCTTTGGTGAAAGTAGGCATGACCCTAACAGTAACGCGTCTGTGTGACGAGCGTGTGCCCTATTTCGTGCCCCGTTCGCAACCCAGCCGCGGACGTTGCCTTCCATTTCGCAACCCAATCGTTGGACACCTGGTCATCTTTCCGGTACAGCAACGTTCGACGGCTTTTCTTGCCGCGTACCGATGGCGCGATCAGGCTTGCGGCGCGGCGTGCTGGGCGATCCAGGCGTGCATGGAGACCGCGGCGGCGGCGCCGGCGTTGATGGAACGGACCGAGCCGAATTGGGAGATGTAGACCACGTCATCGGCCAGTTCGAGCGCTTTTTCGGACAGGCCCGGGCCTTCCGCGCCGAAAAGCATGAGGCAGCGTTCGGGGAAATGGTAGGTTTCCATGGGCACCGCGCCGGGAATGATGTCGAGCGCGATGACGCGGGCGGCTTGCAGTTCTGCTATTTTCGCGTCCAAGGCTTCCAGTTGGGCCATGGTTTCGCCTGTGTTCGGGGCAGTGCTGGAAGTGCCATCCGTTGCAGCTGCGGAGCCACGCATATGGAAGGCGATGGCGGCGGCTTGCGATTGGGCGGCGGCGATTTCGCCGGCGATGCGCAGTTTCCAACATTCGACGAGTTCCGTTATGGATGGATGGTTTTCGACGTGCTGGTACAGCTCCGTCATGAGCGCGCCCTTGCGATTCCATTTGTGCGGGCCGACGATGTGCACGCGGCGCGCTTGGAATGCGTTGGCGGTGCGCACCATGGAGCCGATGTTGAAATCGTGGGTCCAGTTCTCCACGGCGACTTCGAAATCGTGGCGCCCGCGGGAGTCCAGGTCGGCTTTGATGGCCGCGACCGTCCAGTAGCGGTAGCGGTCGAGCACGTTGCGGCGGTCGCCTTCGTCGAGCAGGGTGGAGTCGAAGCGGATGTCGTAATTGGGGGATGACGCATCGTCCGGGCGTGGTTCGCCTGGATGGGTTTGCGACCACGGTCCTACGCCGACCTCGCGGAACGTCGGTTCGCCGGATGCCTGTGCGGCAACATCGATGGGATTGGGATCGTGCACGTTCTCCCCTTCATAGGAACAGCAATACAAATATGTCAAAGGCCCGCGCATCCGTATGCATCATCATGCTTGTCATCGCACATTCGACGACGTCAACGGCAGATATGTTTGCGGTCGGTCGGCGGGAAACTCGGTGTTCAGTGGAGTTCGGATTCCTTGAACACTTCGACGAACGGCAGTTCGGATTCCTCCGAAGTGACCGGGTTGATGACCTTGATGGTCGGGTCGACCATGTCGACACCGCCGATCAGCGAGGCAACGGCCAGCACTTTGGCGCCTTCGTTCTCCACCACGGAGAAGTCGAGGCTCAGCTCGTTGCCGTTGCGCAGGGTGACCAGCGATGAGGTCTGCACATACGATTTTTCAGACAGCCAGGAGTCGATCAGCACCACGCGTTTGCCGGCAATCGACGGACCCTTGATGGACGGATAGACGAAGTCCATGACGAAACCGTCCAAATCCTCACCACGGGAGGCGGCGGCCTGGATCATGGCGGAGACCAGCGGCACGGCCGCGGCGGTCAATGCGCCGACCGCGTCGAAATCGTCGACGGAATAGCCGGCTTCCTCCAACGTGTCGAGCAGGATATGGCCGACGATGGAGGCTCCACGATGGTCGAACAGCACGGAGGAGAGTTCCGAGAAAGGCTTGTCCTTCATTTCGGCCTGCAGCAGCGTCTTGAGCTGGTCGCGAGGTTCGAGCATGGCGAAATCGACGGTGGATTCCGTCGAAGCGGAAACAGACTGGCCCGCAGCGGAATCATGCGTCGGAACCGGTGTCGTCTTGCGGAAAGTGTTCTCTTCGGTCATGGTTCCAGCCTATCCTTTCGGCTCGTCATTCACCGTGCGGTATGGGTGATTTATGAGCGATAAACATGGTTATTCGGCGTTGGTCTCGGGAGCGGACAACTCGCGGATATCCCCTTTTTCGGGCGCGATCATGTCGACGGTGCCGATGACCTTGCTTTGGTCGACGCGTTGCAGTTTGCGCGCGGTGACCAGCACGCGCGATTCGAGCGACGCGGCGAACGAGTTGTATGCGCCGACCGTTTTGGTGATGGCGGAACCCAGTTTGGTGGCCCGCTCCCCCAATACTGCAAACCGTTCGTACAGCTCTCGGGACAGGTCGAACAGCATTTTCGCGTCATCGGTCAGGCTTTGCTGCTGCCATGCGTATGCCACGGATTTGAGCACCGCCCATAGGGTGATCGGCGAGGTCAGCGCGACTTTCTGCGCGAATGCGTCGTCCATCAGTGTCGGGTCGGTTTCCAACGCGGCCTGCAGCAACGATTCGTTGGGGATGAACGCGATCACGAAATCCGGAGCATCGCTGAACGCGTTCCAGTAGGCTTTGTCTCCCAGGGTCTTCACATGGTCTCGTACCGCTTTGGCATGGGAATGCAGCAGCTCGTTCTTGCGGGCCAGTCCCTCCGGTGAGGCGGTGTCTGGAATCTCGCATGCGCGCTGGTAGTCGGCGTATGGCGCCTTCGCGTCGATCGGAATGGTTTTGCCGCCCGGCATGTGAATGATCATATCCGGCCGTTGCGTATGTCCATCGGCGTCGGTGACCACAACTTGGGTGTCGAAATCGACATGTTCCAACAGACCCGCCGATTCCACGATGTTGCGCAGCTGCGCCTCGCCCCACGCGCCACGCACCTTGTTGTTGCGCAATGCCGATGATAGGGCGCTCGTCTCGCGATCCAATCGCGCCTGCTGTTCGCCAAGACCTTTGAGCTGTTCGCCGAGCGCGCCCATCTCATGCTTGCGGCCCTCTTCGATTTGCGCGACCTTCGTCTGCAGGGCGTCGAGGTTCTTCTGCACCGGAGCCAGTGCGGAGAGCACCTTGCTTTGCTCCTGCAGTTTCCGTTCGCTTTCGGCTTGACGACGGTTCGCTTCTTCGGCGGCACGCTGCCGTTCACGTTCCACGCGCATTTCCTCGGCACGCTGGGCCTGTGCCAATTGCGATTTGAGATACGTCAGCTGCTGGCCGAGCCCTTCCGCCTGCGTACGGTATTGCACAACAGCCGCGTTGAGATTGCTGATGTCCTGTTTGTCCGCCTCGATCTGCGCCTTCGCCTCGTTCAGGTCGGATTCCTTCGCGCCACGGGCCATATCCTGCCCTTTGGCACGGCCCGCGAAGAAGCCCGCAGCCGCTCCAAGCGCGGCCACGATCACCAGCAATATCACTACAAACACAGGATTATCGAACATACGTTCGATGGTATCACGTCGTTAGGAACACATCAATCCACGCATCCACATTCATTCGCAAGACCGACCGCATGCCACACAACCGTGCACTATGCTGAAATCAGCCGAACGCGAAATGCATCAGCCCAACACGAAGGGACATTATGGGATTCGATCTGTTTTTGGCGGCCGTGTCGATTGTGGCCGCATCCATCGCCACCTGGGCGTTGTTGCGGCTGTTTCCAAGCTCGGACGCACGCCAGGCGATTCCGCTGCGGACGGACGGCGGATTTGCCGACCCATCCCACACAACCGACGGTGGAGTGACGATAGACGGCAAAGTGACGGCAGACGGCGAATCGGCATCCGACATCGACGGACAACCCACCGACCACCTCGGCAAGCGCCTCGTCATCGCGCTTATCCTGACCATTCCAACGTTCGTCATCACATTACTGGCGCTGGCCAAAATCGCCATGCCGGGATGGCTGACGAATCCGTGGCCGCACGCCATCGTCATCACGCCGGTCATGTTCTATTGCGCGGCGCCGATTCACCACCGCGGCCTGCCCGCATTGCAGCGGCGGCGTCCGAACGGCGATTCGCTGGTTTCGCTTGGCATGGCGATTGTTTACGCGTACAGCCTGCTGCTGTGCGTGGTGTCGTGGATTTTCCCGGCCGGCTCGCGCGATCCGTATTTCGCGTTCGTCGGCGTGGTCGCGACGCTTTCGCTGGCTGGCACGCTTGTCCGGCAACACGCGATGACCGCGCAGCAGACGGCAGAAACAGAAAAGGCGCAATCGGCACAGTCAACAGAATCAACAGAATCGGCGCGATCTCAAGCGAAATCCCCTGAGCCAACGCAAGAAAAAAGCGCGGAAGAATTGCTCTTCCGCGCTGTGGTAGGTCATGCGATCCGCGCACGCGTGCTGCAGATCACCACGTCGGTGACGATGGTGGTCGCGGTGTGGACGTGCGCGTTGTGGCTGGCGTTCGGCATGCAACCGAAGCTGGCGATCGCCATACTGCTCGGTTCGACCGTGCTGTCGGTCGCAGGCCTGGTATTGCAGGCTTACGACCGACAGGTAACCAATCGATAATCGTCACTCAGCCGGGTTCGGGACGTCGGCGGAATCGTCCGTCTTCTCCTCGCCCATATCCTCCAGCTGGTCCGCGGCCCACGCGGACAGCTCCAGGTGGTCGCCGCCGGTCTGGTCCACCAGCACGGTGTCGCCGTCGTGCACTTCGCCGGCCAGCAGCATGCGGGCAAGCTGGTCGCCGACTTCGGTCTGCACCAGGCGACGCAGCGGACGTGCGCCGTACGCCGGATCGTAACCGGTGTTGGCAAGCCATTCGCGCGCCGAATCGGTCACGTCGAGCGTGATGCGGCGGTCGGTCAGACGTGCGGACACCTGCGCGACCTGAATGTCCACGATGCCGCCGAGCTCCTCGCGGGTCAGCGGGTGGAACATGACCAGTTCGTCCAGACGGTTGATGAATTCCGGCTTGAACTGCATGTGCACGGCGTCCATCACGGCCTTCTTCTTGGCGTCCGCGTCCATGTCGGGATTGACGAGGAACTGCGAGCCCAGGTTGGAGGTCATGATCAGAATCGTGTTCTTGAAGTCCACGGTCCTGCCCTGGCCGTCGGTCAGGCGACCGTCGTCAAGCACCTGCAGCAGCACGTCGAAGACTTCCGGATTGGCCTTCTCCACCTCGTCGAACAGCACCACCGAATACGGACGGCGACGCACGGCTTCGGTAAGCTGGCCACCCTCTTCGTAGCCGATGTAGCCCGGCGCGGCTCCGATCAGGCGGGACACGGAGGCCTTCTCCATGTATTCGCTCATGTCGATGCGCACCATGGCCTTCTCGTCATCGAATAGGAAGTCGGCGAGCGCCTTGGCCAGTTCGGTCTTGCCCACGCCGGTGGGGCCGAGGAACAGGAACGATCCGGTCGGACGGTTCGGGTCGGAGATGCCGGCACGCGAGCGACGCACGGCGTCGGAAACCGCTTGGATGGCTTCCTTCTGGCCGATCACGCGCTTGCCGAGGTACTCCTCCATGTGCAGGAGCTTCTCGTTTTCGCCCTGCATAAGACGGCCCACGGGGATGCCGGTCCAGTCGGAGACGATTTCGGCGATGGAGTCGGCGTCGACGCGGTCGGGGACCATCGGCACGTCGGCGTTGGCATTGTCGGCTCCGCCCGATTCCGCCTCGTTCTTCTCGGCTTGGGCGATTTCCTTCTGGATGGCCGGGATTTCGCCGTAGTTGATGGCTGACGATTTCGCCAGGTCGCCTTCGCGCTCGTACTTTTCGGCTTGCGTACGCAGCTCGTCGAGCTTCTTGCGCAGGTCGCCGATACGGTTGTGGCCGTTCTTTTCGGCGTCCCAACGCGCTTTCAGCCCGTTGAGCTTTTCGCTTTTGTCGGCGATTTCCTGGTTCAAATCGGCGAGACGGTCCTTGGCGCTGTCGTCCAGTTCCGCTTCGGCCTTTTCCGCGGCCTTGTCGTTCTTCGGATTGCCCAGCAGGTACGACTTTTCCATCTTGAGACGGTCCACCTGGCGGCGCAGTTCGTCGATTTCCTCAGGCGAGGAGTCGAGTTCCATGCGCAGGTGCGCTGCGGCCTCGTCCACCAGATCGATGGCCTTGTCCGGCAGCTGGCGTCCGGAAATGTAGCGGTTCGACAGGGTTGCCGCCGCGACCAGCGCGTCGTCGCCGATGGTCACCTTGTGGTGGGCCTCATACTTCGGCGCGATGCCGCGCAGGATGGCGACGGTGTCCTCCACGCTCGGCTCGCCGACGAACACCTGCTGGAAACGACGTTCGAGCGCCGGATCCTTTTCGATGTTCTCACGGTATTCGTCCAGTGTGGTGGCGCCAATCAGGCGCAGTTCGCCACGGGCCAGCATGGGCTTGAGCATATTGCCCGCGTCCATGGAGCCTTCGGCCGCGCCCGCGCCGACGATGGTGTGGATCTCGTCGATGAAGGTGATGATCTGCCCGTCGGCCTTCTTGATCTCCTCAAGCACGCTCTTCAGACGTTCCTCGAATTCGCCACGGTACTTGGAACCAGCCACCATGGAGCCCAGGTCAAGCGAGATAAGCTTCTTGTTCTGCAGGGTGGTCGGCACGTCGCCGGCGACGATGCGCTGCGCCAGGCCTTCGACGACGGCGGTTTTGCCGACGCCAGGCTCGCCGATCAGCACAGGATTGTTCTTGGTACGGCGGGACAGGATCTGGATGACGCGGCGGATTTCCTGGTCGCGGCCGATCACCGGGTCGAGCTTGCCTTCCTTCGCGGCGGCCGTCAAATCGGTGGAGTACTTCTCCAAAGCCTTGTACGAGCCTTCCGCGTCGGCGCTGGTCACCTTGCGGTCGCTGCCGCGCGCGGCGGTCAGGGCGTTACGCAGCTTATCCGCGGTAAGACCGTTCTTTTCCAAGATGTCCGCGCTTTGATTCGGTTTCGCGGCCGCGATTGCGACCAGCATGAGGTCGACGGTGACGTACTCGTCTCCCCTCCGTTGCATTTCTTTTTCGGCTTGCGATAGCACCGCCGACAGCTGCCTGCTGACGTCCGGCTGCGTTGTGGTCGATCCGCTGGCGCTCGGCAGCGATTGCATCGCCTGATGCACTTCGGCGCTCACGTTTTGCGCGTTGCCGCCTGCCGCTTCGATGAGCGCGCGGGCCATGCTGTTTTCCTGACGCAGCATCGCGTCCAGCAGGTGCAGGGTGTCTACCTGCGGATTGCCCAGCGCCGCCGCGTTCTGAACGGCGTCCGAAAGCGCTTCCTGCGCCATCTGCGTGAACTTCTGTTCCATATCATCCTCCATGGTTCGCGCCCGGCCGCCCGGCCTTCGCTACCGGGCCGGCGTTCGGACGCATATGTCGTTGTCTGATATGCTCAACCGACTTCATCGCCATTATATTCCCAAAACTTGAGTCCCACACACTCAACTTTTTGCGTTTCTCAAAACCGTCTTTCGACACAGGACGGCAGTCACCGACAATCACCAGCGCTCACCGGCAATCGCAATACATACGAAAAAGGCGGGCAGCAACGTAACGAAATCACGAAACGTTGCAAACCCGCCTAATCCAAAGTCCGCCAGCAAGCCGAAAATCAGCCGCGCACCACCACGTTGCGCAGATCGCCGATGCCCTCGACGTGCACGATCGCCTCGTCACCCGGATCCAGATGACCCGACGCGTTCGGCGTACCCGTCATAATCACATCGCCCGGCAGCAGCGTGGTGAAACTCGTAATCGCCGCGATCTGCTCAGGAATGCCGTGAATCAGATTCGCCGTGGTACCCGACGCCATCGGCACATCCTCACCGTTGAGCGTGAAGGAAATCTTCGCATCCTTCCAATCCACATCGTCACGCGTCACAATCCACGGACCCAACGGGCACGCCGTATCAAAACCCTTCGCACGCGTCCACGTCGGATCAAGACCCTGCAGATCACGCAACGTCACATCATTCACGCACGTGAAACCCAGCACATAATCCATGGCCTGCTCCACCGGCACATTCTTGGCGATACGACCCATCACCACAGCCAACTCCGGCTCGAAATTCATATCATTCGAACACAGCGGAATCACAATCGGATCATCCGGACCAATCACCGACGTGCTCGGCTTGGTGAAAATCACCATATCCTCCGGCGCATGCTTGATATCGGAATGACCGGCCTCATGCATGAACTGCGCATGCGCCTCATAATTCTTCGCCAAACCGTACACCTTCGACGGAATCACCGGAGCCAGCAGACGAATGCCGTCACCATCCACCGGATAGCGCTCGCCGGTCGGCTCGACGGCCTTGCCGGACAGCGGATAGCCGTTCAAGGCCACGAGATAGTCCTTGCCGTCGTTCTTGTCGGTCTGGACGAAGGCGTACTGCGGTACATCATTATGCGTAAAACGTGCGATTCTCATACCCGCAAGTCTACCCGCTCGCCACGCCCGCCGTTCTCGACATGCGTCGCTTTGCGGACGATGCCGATTGCTCGCATTTTTTACGATTTTTGCGATTATTTGCGATGCAGTTCCGCCCGCAACGCCGCCACCTCGCGTTCCAGCTCGTCGATGCGGCGCACCTGCTGGGCGATGAGCAGGTCGCGCACGTCACCTCCCGACAGAATCGGGACTTCGGCTGCGTTGCGCGGCGCGGGCAGCGTCGCATTGCTTTGCGTTTCCGTCGTTTGCGTTGGCTGCACCGGCTGCGATACCGCAGATCGAGCAACCTCCGCAGATTCCGCCGACGGCGCCACATCCGCCGACGCCGATGGCACCACTCCACCATTCCCATCAACCGATACCAGCCGGTCCGTGCCCATACGGCAGGCAATCTTGCGCCAGCGCGCGAAACAACGTTCGATGCGCTTATAGCCGATCAGCGATGGGTCGAGTCCGGCTTCGCGGAACAGTTCGACCGGCGATTCGCCCGCATGGTACCGGCGCATGCAGTTGTGTTTGAACGATTCCGTGTAGGTGATGCGTCGCGACGTCGCTTCGGCCACCACCGGCAGCGAGCGCAGATATTCGACTTCTTCCGGACTGAACGCTCCCCCACCGTTGCACATGATGTTCCCTTTCGGCTTGGCGTGCGGCGGCTCCCTTCCACCGCACGGCAGTCGAATGGCCTCCGTCATGCCATTCCCCTGTTCGGCTTGCGATTCGGCTTGCGATGCGCGCTTGCGATACGTGTTTGCGATGCAAGGCCGCAATCCGATTCGTTGTTCGCTTCGTGTTCCATCATACCGGTACGAATGGCGTTTTTCCAACCATTTCAGGCGGTACTAAACCCTAAATCACCCGTATTCGTCACAACAAAAGCGGGTGAACCGTTGATCGCTCAACGACTCACCCGCCCGAACAAGCCCCGTTGCCTGTCTGCTGGCCCGCTCAGACCGCCATCGGCGTATCGGATTCGCGGAAGCGCAGCACGAGCGCCAGTCCGGCTCCGGCACGGCGACGTTACGCGCGGCGCGCATCACGGTTTTGCGATTGAAGGTGAAGCGATCGCGCATGATGTGTTCGTCGGCGTCGGCATCGTCTTTGGCAGCATCATTCTTGTCGTTATCGTTGCCGTTTTGAGCCGACGCGGCATCCTTGTCGGCGTCATTCTTACCGTTCTTGTCGGCATCGTCGGCATCTTCAGCAGTGTTGCCATCGTTGTCAGCATCGTCCGCATCGCCGGTTTTGCCGTCATCGGCTGTCGCGCCCGCATCGCCATTCGCCACAGCATCCGTGCGATTTTCGCCGGCATGGTCGTTTCGATCGCCGTCTTGAGCCGGTGCAGCACCATTTGCAGGTACGTCAGCGTTCTCAGCCGTCGGCTGCCTAACCGCCTGCCGTTCCTGCTCCTTCTGCTCATTCGGCTGTTCCGTCTTATCGCACGGCTGCCGCTGTTCCGGCATCGTCTCCGACGGTTGTTCCGGTTGCGATTGCGACTGCAGTTGCGATTGCGCTTGTTCGTTCGATGGCTGCTGCGATTCGCCGTCGTCCGTAAGGCATTGTGCGTCGTCATCGTCCGTTGCGGACTGTCCGGCAACATCTTGCCCGGCAATGTCGGCAACGTCCGATCCGACTGCGTTTTCAGCATCGGATTGTTGTGTCGATTCCGGCTGGCTCGCTGCGGATTCGGCGGCCACGTTGCCGCCATCCGTCACCGTTTCGTCGGCGAACGCGGTCGCGCCGGCTCCCGTGGTGCCGGCCAGCATCGCAATCGCGACAAGCAATGCGGTGAATTTTCCCATCCGCGCGCCACACCGGCTTATGAAGCCGGCAAGCGGGTCCTTCATCCACTTCATGACATGTCCATCTCTCATGGCGCTGTGGCGAATTGCCTATGCGCCTCCATGCCTTGAACCTTATGGATGAACGTTTTGAAACCCGTCCCCTCCATTGATGGGTTCGGGGAACGTGCGGACCCGCGAAAATCGCGGCCTTCCCCCTTATCCTTTACGCGGCCAGGTGGAAGCGTGCCGCATGATTCGGTGTCGGGGCCGCATCGACCGCACGACCATGCAGCACAACAGCATGCCGCCCATCGTGCAAACGATGGTCATGGCGAGCGCGCCCAGTTCGGTCGCGCGTTCGTCGCGCACGTCGGCCGGATCTGGCGCGGGCAGCGGTATTGCGACGCGATGCCCGGAGACTAGCAGCCGATGCGTGTTGATGCCGTATGGCGTGCAGGTCATCAACGTCAGCCGGTCTTCGCCGGGCACGATTTTCAACCGTGAGACGTCGTCCGGTTCGATCACGCTGATTCGGTCCACTTCGTATCCCAGCGTCTCGTCCATCACTTTGATGTACATGAAATCGCCGTCGTGCAGTTCGTCGAGCCGTGTGAACATCAACGATTTGACCAGGCCGCGATGCCCGGTGACCACCGTATGCGAGCCAGTGCCGCCGACCGGCAGGCTGGTGCCGTACAGATGCCCGGCACCGACGGCGAGCACCGGTTCGGACGTACCATGCCGAATCGGCAGTTCCACGCCGATTTTGGGCACCAATACCGTGCCCATGATGCCTGCGCCGGAATGTGCCGAATCGTCGGCGACATCAGCATCTCCGGCAGTGCCAGCCGGTCTGGTAGTGAACGGATCGGCCGCCTCGCCCAATACCGGCTGTCCTTCCACGGCAAGCCGCCGATTGTATGCGCGCGCCCGTTCCAACTCCTCCATCGCCATCGGATACGGCCATCCGGCAACCGTGCGAGCCGCCGAATCGGATGTCTCGGCCAAGCGCCGCGCGGAATGCGCCTGCATGGCGAACGGCAACGACGCGACCACCACCGCGCCCACGATCAGCAGCACGGACACGCACCGCACCAATATGAAACGAATCCGCCGCAGCCTGCGCGCGCGAACCACATCGGCAATGTCAATCGCCTCGTAAAACGACGGCGTTCCAGCGAACGTTCCAGCAGACGTTCCAGCGAACGCAACAGTTCCGGCATGACCACTGTCGGCAGCTGCACCGGCATCAGATCCGACTCCGGCGCCATTGCCGATGCCATCGTTATCGTCACCGGCATCATAGGAATCAGCCGAGGCGCCCGCCACGGCACCGAACAGCCGCATGGGCGAACGCAGCACCGCATGCGCATGCACGTAGGAATCCGTCCTGCGGGCGAGCAGACGGACGGGTTTACTCATCAATCGAGAGGCAGACCAAAACATGGGTTTCTCCTTCGAACACACCCATGTTCACACCCGCCATACGAAAGCCCTTGCCCCCTATAGGAGGGCTTACCCCTAGAAAGACAACGGTTTCAGGCACGAAACCGGCAATTATGGCACCAAACCGCGCAGCACCCCACCTACCGGCGGAACGCAGCTCAGACAAGCCGTTTTTCAGAGGAATGCAAGTCAGACGAATGCAATCCAGGCGGACGAGCCCCGCAAATCCTTAAAAAAACAGAAAAAGCGTCAAAGAAAGCAACTCAGATGAACGCACGCTCACCGAAAATCGCAGTGCCGACGCGCACGATGGTGGAACCTTCGGCGATGGCCAGTTCCATGTCGCCGGTCATGCCCATCGACAGTTCCCGGCAACGGTCCGTGCCCGGTTCGCCGGATGCGAGGATGAGGTCGCGGGTCTTGCGCAGGTGCGAGAAACCGCGGCGAATCACCGTTTCGTCGTGCACATGCGCGCCGATCGTCATCAGTCCCCGCAATTCGATGCCGTCCAACGTGCCGATTTTCTGCGCGATGCGGATGGCGTGCGCCGGATCGCAACCGGATTTCGATTCCTCGCCGGATTCGTTGACTTCCAGCAGCACGCCGACAGTAATACCGCGAGCCACGGCTCTACGTGAAATTTTTTCTGCCAAATCGATTGAATCGACCGATTCGATAGTGTCGACCACCGGCAGCACTTTGCCGATTTTATTGCTTTGCAGCTGGCCGATCAGGTGGAATGGAATATGCTCCGCCGCAGCATCCGGCGCGGCGCCTGCGACGCCCAGCGAAAACCCGCGTTCCGCGCATCGCCGTGCCAGCCCTTCGGCCTTCGCCGTCACTTCCTGCGGACGGTTCTCGCCGATCATGCGCACGCCGGCATCAATCGCAACCATGATTTCGCCGATGTCGCGCGTCTTCGTGGCGGCCAGCAGGCGCACGGAGCCGGCTTCGCGTCCGGCTTGTTCCTCAGCTGCCGCGATGCGGTCGAGCACACGATGCACGCCGTCCGTGATCTCACGTGCGCGCGCATCGTCGATCACCTCGTTGGCGAGGTTCTTGTGATCCATGTATGCAGTCATCGTCCACCTCTCGCAAGTTCATTCGACCGCCGGTCCGCGGCCGGCACCACCGTTTCCGGCATGTCGGCTGATATTTCGATACCAGTGTTACCAGAAAACCGCCGACAACGTATAAAGAAGCCCGCGCGATGACCTGAAGTGAAGCGATAAAGCGGTCATAAATTCGCGCGGGCTATAAAACCAGACGGCAGTAGAAGGGGGACTTCAAAGACTCCGTCTACACATTTAAGGTATCAGATAAATGCGCGCGAACCGCCGGAAAAAACCAATAAATCTGAAAACTTTTTTTCAGATTCTATCCCCCTTGCGCAGCCCCTCCACCAAACGCTCCAATTTATCGACGCGATCGCTCAACACCATCACCTGGCATACCAGCGATTGAATCTTGCCCAACGGCACTTCCGACATCGCATTGTGGCTGTCCACAGCCGTATCATGCGGTTCCGGCTCTTCGGCCGCCTTGCGCATGATGTCCTCGTCGCGCTTCCAGCGTGCGATATTGCGTTCGATGCGCTTGTGCCCGATGACCGATGGGCTCAATCCCGCGGAAATGAAGATCGCAGTTGGCTTCTCCCCCTGCAGATACCGCCTCATGCAGTCGATTTGGAATTCCCTCGCATACGTGATTCTGCTGTCCGTCACCGCGTCGATCGACGGCAATGTACGCAGGTATTCGATTTCCGTTCTACTGAACTGTCGCTTTGTCATATTCGCCCCTTGTAAATCCCCTTTTGACCGGCCATACCGATAACGCATAGACCGAATTGCCGAAATCACCACCCAGAATACCGGATGACGCACACCACCTTACGCACACCCCAAACGAAACGCGCGGCCCGTATCACCATGCGCTAAATATCCTTCTCACACTGTGAGATATCTCACAGCGACAGCACGTTTCCGGAGCACGCCGCAACCTCGGCATGGCACGTCACCGCACGTCCAGCAACGCATTCCACAATCGCGTCCCACGAAACCCGCCGTTCCGGCCGCCGATGCAGGTACAGTTGCAAGCATCGGCGCAACCGGTCTCCGCATCGACAACACCGAACCGCCCGCCAACGACAGGAAGGAACCCCGTGCCAGGTCGTTTCGCACCCACCCCATCAGGCCGCATGCACATCGGCAACATCTATGCGATGCTCGGAGCATGGCTGTCCGCGCGCAGCCGCGGCGACGGCATGCTGCTGCGCATCGAAGACATCGACGAACCGCGCGTGGTGCCCGGCGCGGCCGAACTGATGATGGACGATCTGCATTGGCTTGGATTGGATTGGGACGGCGATCCGGTGTTCCAATCCGCCCGGCACGACCTGTACCGTGAGGCGCTGCATTGCTTGGAAAACCTGACGATTGACGACGCATACGATTCGCCGTTTGACGCGCGCAACGACCACACCCCCGCAGTCGGCAGCGCAGCCAACAACGCAATCGCTGGCACAACCCCGCTGATTTACCCTTGCTTCTGCTCGCGCGCCGACATCCGCGCAGCCTCCGCACCGCAGGAAGGCGACCGTTTCATGGTGTATCCCGGCACGTGCCGCCGGCTTATCGCCAGCAATCCGGATACCGTCCGGCGGCGGCTGGCCAACGGCGACCGCCATTCGCTGCGCATCGCCATGCCCGCCGACACAAACCCGCGCGCAACCGTCCAATTCGATGATGCAGTGTTCGGTCATCAGGAATTCAATCTGGCGCACGACGTCGGCGACACCATCGTGCGCCGCGCCGACGGCCTGTTCTCCTACCAGCTGGTGGTGGTCGTGGACGATCTTGACATGGGCGTCGACGACATCGTGCGCGGCCGCGACCTGCTCCGATCGAACGCCCTGCAAATCGCCATTCGCCAAGCACTTATCAAGGCGGGATTCCGCAAGGCGAAAACGCAGGCTTCTGCACCATCGCAGCACGCACCACAATCGCAATACACCCCATATAACCCCGAAAACCCACGGTACGCGCATCTGCCGCTTATCGACAACGCGGCCGGCCGCAGACTCGCCAAACGCGAGCGCTCTTTGGATATGGGGGCGCTGCGCGCGCATGGCGTCACCGCGGAACAGGTTGTCGGCTATTGCGCGTGGCTGCTTGGTTTGCAGGGCGATTCCGCGCATACCAGTCCGCAGCCGATGAGCGCCGTCGAGGCGTTGCAGGAGTTCGATTGGGGTAAGGTACGGGCCGATACGGCCGACCGCAGTATCAGCCAAGACGATTTCGACGCGTATTTCGGCTTGTGACAACGGCTGGCCGAATCTCGCCGAATTGCCGAGACGACCCGGTCAGTCCGGAAAACAGCAGAAAACAGCAGAAAACAGCAGAAAATAACGGGAAGCAGTCGACGTTCAGCCGATCCACAGCTCCGAGTCAAGCGGATATTCGTTGACCTTGCAGCCGTCCAAATGCATGGATTGCTCCTGCATCAGCGGCGCCAACTGGCCTTCGCCGGCGCAGGTCGTTTCGTTGTCGATGTGCCCCAGCCGGTGTCCGACCTCATGGTTGATCACCATCGTGCGGTATCGCGCCAGGTTGCCGCCGGCGGCGAGCCATTGTTGCGTGCCACCGTTCCAACGGTCGTCGTTGACGATCACGTTGTTGTCGACCCTGCAGCTGTATTCCACCGAGCATGATGGCGAGAACGACGTCATTTCCGACGCTTGGGACAGCACGAGACTGAAATCGCAGTTGCCGTCCGTGGATTGGTCGAATATGGCTCCGGCGCGTGGCCATCCGTGTTCGTCGTTGAGGATGCGGAACGCCGCGTTGCCGAATTCGTCGGCCGAACCGATGTTTCCTTTGGTCGCGATGCAGTAATGGTATTGCGTTACCGGTTTGCCGCTGTTTTGCGCGGTTTCCTGCGCTTTGTTCAGAATCGCGGTTTTCTCGTCGTCGCTCAGTGCCGCCGATTGCGCGCTCACCGCTTTGGCGACGGCCTGCTCTTCCTGCGATTGTTTGGTTTCCGGTTTGGTTTTTTTGGCCGTCTTATGCTGATTGGTTTTGGCTGTTTTCTTGGCTGGCTTCTTGGCCGACGTCGAATGCGTGGCTTGTGCCGTCGTCTGCGTGTTCGGCGCCATGCGGACCAGCAGTGCGTGCACGCTGCAGGACGTCATCGATGCGATCAGCAGGAACAGCACGAGCACCAGCACGGCGGCCCTGCGGATGCGAAACGCCTCAAGCCGTTCCCGTTGGCCCATTGTGGCGTCGGCTTTCGGATCGAGCGCACGTATGATACGACGAATCCGCTTCAATCCAGCCTCCCGATATGGTGATGTTTCTCTCTTCGGCAACAGTACCAGTCTCAGTCAACATGCCGAAGCCGCCGACCGCCATGCATACCACCTATGCGTAAGGCCCGCGATTCCGGAGGGAATCACGGGCCTTACCAGCATGCCAGACGAATGCCGGCAATCGTCAAAGTAATGCTCAGGCGAACAGCACCTTGAACAGGAACGCGCCGACGATAGCGCCTGCGATCGGGGCCACGACCGGAATCCAGGCCTCGCCCCAGCGGGAATCGCCCTTGTTCGGAATCGGCAGGATGGCGTGCAGGAGGCGCGGCATGAGGTCGCGGGCAGGGTTCAGACCAGGGCCGGTCGGGCCGCCCATGGAGGTCACGAGGCCCCACACGATGAAGCCGACGACGATGGATGCGGCGGCCGGGTTCGCCTTGCCCCACGGCAGGGACAGGCAGCACAGGGCGCCGAGCACCAGCATGAAGGTGCCGAAGAACTCGTTGAGGAAGTAGTTCACGCGGTCGTTGTGCGCGTCGGTGGTGCAGAAGGTGCCGAGGATGGCTTCGGCATCGTCGGTGTCCTTGTAGTGCGGCAGGTAGGTGACGTACACGATGAGCTGGCCCGCCACTGCGCCGAGCAGCTGGGCGATGATGTACGGCAGGACCTCGTTCCACGGGAACATGCCGTTGACGGCCTGCGCGAGGGTCATGGCCGGGTTGATGTGGGCGCCGGAGACGCCGCCGAACATCAGGACCGGGAACATGACGCCGAAGCCGTAGCCCATGGCGATGTTCAGCCAGCCGGCATGGTAGCCCTTGGTGTTTTTCAGTTCCGCGTTGGCGACAGCGCCGTTGCCGAAGACCATCAGCACGGCGGTGCCGACGAATTCCGCGGCAAGCTTGGTGAAGAGTGTGTATTCCACTGCAGTTTCCTCTATTGCTTCTTCTCTAACGATTCTTACGATTCGTGCGATTCGAGATGAATTGCGATTCCGCTCTGGGCGGACAACAGCGCACTACCTTACTCCGTACGGAGGAAGTAACGCGGCTTTGGGTGGACGCATGTCCGAAATACGAAAAAGACCCAAGCCATTGGCTTGGGTCTTGTCTGTGCCCCCTCAGGGATTCGAACCCTGGACACGCTGATTAAGAGTCAGCTGCTCTAACCAACTGAGCTAAAGGGGCATTGGTCTTGGCGAGGTTTTTGTTCTCGCTGAGCACATGGAGTAAATATACTCAGAATCGGAAAGAACGCAACCTTCGGCGTGTCGCAATCATAAAACCGCTATTTTCCAACGTTTTCAGCAAATCGCCATCTATGGTGCGCATCGCGTCATACGACGAAAAATGCGGCGCGATGGCGCCCTAAAATCCAAGTAATCACATTTTCTTCACATTCTGGCGCAATGCAACCACTCCGACAGTCAACGGCACGAACTTTTCCATCACACATTTCCACCGCGGCGAGCCGAATAGCACGCATCATCGTCGAGCCCGTCGGCGCGCCAGAGGCCCTTTATAATAAGGACCATGGCGCGTCACAGGAGTATATGACGCGCATCAAGAAGGAGAAAGGCTTACCTATGGCATGCCCAAATTGCGGTCAGCCGACCATCGAAGGCGCTAAATTCTGCGCCTCGTGCGGCTCACCGCTCATCCAAACGACCGCGGCGGCACCGCAAGCGCCGGCCGCGCCGGAATCCGATGACGGCACCATGCTGTCTTCCGCGCCGCACATGGCACCGGCCCCGCAGATGCCGACCGCTGCCGTCCCGCTGCCCAATAGCGCCGCACCGGCAGCTCCGCAAACCACCGTCCCGCAGCCCACCACACCGCAACCGGCGGCGCAAGCACAGCCGACCGCTCAGGCGCAGGCAACGCAAACGGTGGCACCACAGGCCGCGCCGACGCAGCAGTTCCAGTATGCGCCATCCCCGGCCCCGCAGCCGGCAGCAGCGCCGCAGCCAAGCCAGCCGACCCAGCAAATCGCCCGTCCGGCGGCCGATCCCACCATCACCGCGCTGACCACACCGCAGTCCATGAAGACCATGGGCGCCAGCCTCGGCATCGGTCTCGGCGCGAGCGTGGTGTTCGCGCTGCTCGCATCGATCGTCTTCTTCATGGGCAATGCCGCGGCCAGCAACGGGCTTGCCGGCGTTCCGGGCTTTTCCGACACCGCCTCCTTCCTGGGCAACAACGGTGTGTCCGGCTCCGGCCCGAATTTCTTCCAGATTCTCTTCACCGTGATGACGCTCGGCGTTGGCGGTTCGCTGAATCTCAAAACCAGCTCCCAGGGCTTCTCGCTGAGCAATCTCGGCATTGACGCCTCGCACGTCAGCGTGACGCTGCCGGTCGGACTGCCCGGCGTGGCATTGGCGATCGGCGCCGCGTTCGGCGCATACATGCTGGCACGCAGGTTCGCGCTTCGTTTCAAGTGGACGGGCGTCATCAGCTCGCTGATCGTCGGCGTGCTGTCCGGCCTGGTGCTGCTGGTCTTCGCCGCCATCTTCCCGGTGACGGTGGGTGGTTCCTACAGCGACTATTCCGCTTCCGCGTCGCTTTCCGGCGTGTCCTTCCGCACGTTCTGCATGGCGTTCCTGCTGTCGGCGGCCGGTGCGCTGGCCGGCTACGCGTTGGCACAGTATGCGGGCGATTCGGGTAACGTCTTCTCCGCCGCTTGGCGTTGGGCGCACCGCGCTCGTGGCTTCGTGCGCACGCTGGTCGAATCGTTTGCGATCTACGGAGTGCTGTTCCTGGTGCTTGGCCTGGTGGCGACGATCGCCATGTCCGCCGCGAACCATCTCGGCGCAGGCGGTCTGCTGCTGGTTCCGCTGCTGTTCCCGGCTCTGCCGCTTATGCTGATTTCGCTGTCCTCGTTCGGCGGCATCGCCTTCTCGACGTCCAGCTACAGCGTCCATACGATCACGTTGTTCAACGTGTCCTCCCTCAGCCAGTATGGCTGGATTCTGTGGATCTGCTTCGTGCTGTTCCTGCTTGCCACGTTCTATATCGCGCTGCGTGAGACCGCGCGCAATATGTACGACCCGTATTACGCGGGCTGGCAGCATGCATGGAAGGCTCCGGTGGCCGCGATGGTGTTCTGGCTGGCTGCGGAGTTCCTGTTCACTTATTTCGCGGCGGGATACGCCTCGTCCAGCATGTCGATGACGACCCCGATGTGGTATTTCCTCGTCGCCGGCATCTGGGCGTTCCTGATCGAGGTGGCCGCGATGACGTTCGGTCCGACGCTGGTGGCGTCCCTGCCGGGCATGTGGCGGATCGTCGTCGGTGGCACCGTGCAGCAGACCCCGCAGAACGTGGTCGATTACGTCAAGTCCTGCGATCCGTCCTACGGCATGAAGAAGACCTCTGCCACGGCGAGCGGCACGACCGCAACAGCGACCATGCCGACGGCTTCGGCTGCCGCACAGCCGGCCAATCCAACTACTCCGGCAGCTCCGGCCGCATCGGTCCCCCAGCCCGCGACGCCGGCTGCGCCGATGCCCGCGCCCACCGCTCCTACCGCAACGCCTGTTTCACAGGCCGTTCCACAACCGGTCGCCCCGACGTCCATGCCCAATACGACAACGGGCAACACGGCAACGGGTGCGGTGCCGCTGCCGCAATCGCCAGCAGGCGCGGCTTCTATGCCGGTCGCAGCTCCGGGGGCAGGTCAGCCGCTCGACCCAAAAACTAAGAAGACGATCCTTATCGGCGGCATCGTAATTGGCGCCCTGATTGTGTTGGGCATTGTCTACGGTGTGCTCAACTCGACCGTCTTCAGCGCGAAATCCGTGGCGCAAAGCTATCTGACGGCGATTGCCGACGGCAAGTATGACAAAGCCAATGGCATCGCCGATCCGCAGGTGGGCAAGGACCAGCTCAAGCTGCTGTCCGACACCGTAGCGAAGGCCGACAACGCCACGATCGCCAACCCGCATATCGATAGTGTCAAAACCGTCGAAGGCGTGGCCAAGGTCAACGTGACGTATTCGCTGAACGGCAAGAACGTCAACGATTCGCTCACCATCAACAAGGACGGGTCGAAGTTCCTGCTGTTCCCGAATTGGAAGATCTCGAGCCCACTGCTCAAGACCATCACCGTGTCGGTGCCCAATGCCGTGGAATCGTTGTCCGTCAACGGTGTTGACGTGACCGCGAAGAATGCGGAGAAGTCGGACAGCGGCACGTGGACGTTGCGCGTCTACCCGGGTTCGTACAAGGTGTCGATCGGCAAGTCGGGGTATGTCACCAGCGGCATCACCATGGTGCGCACGAACGCGGACTCCGATGCCGCCGATCTCAAGATCATGCCTACGGCCAAGCTTAAGGAGGACTTGAGCAAGGCCGTGAACGCCAAGCTGGACGAATGCGCGAAGTCCACCGACTACGCGCCGGAAGGCTGCCCGTTCGGCTTCGACCTGTACGACGAGGACTACTACCGCAACTTCGCGTGGTCCATCAGCGTCTATCCGAAGCTGTCCGACATCGATCTCGATTACGGCACGTTCTCCACCCGGCAGGGCAAGGCGAAGTGCACGTATGAAGAGAAGAATTTCGACGATTCGTGGGAGTCTCAGGACGACAGCACCCACTTCACCGTCAACGGCAGCTTCAGCATCAGGGATGGCAAGCTCAGCGTCACGATTGACGATGAGGACTGATGCCGGCTAAAGAGCGGATATAGGAAAATCCCCCGCACCAATCGGTACGGGGGATTTTCGATGCTTAAGCTCAGACGTGTTTCAGCCTGAAGTCATTCACCGCCGGTCCGTAAGGACGTCGAGCGGTGAATGGGGCGAAATCACTCAGCGACGACCTTCACGAAGAAGTTGGCGGTGATTTCCGGGTGCAGGGCGACGGTTGCCGGGAAGTCACCGGTGGTCTTGATCGGCTCAACGGTGATGTTCTTCGGGTTGACCTCAACCTTGGAGGAGAGCGCGATGGCGATCTTCTCTGCGGAGATGCCGCCGAACAGCTTGCCGGACTCGGAGACCTTGGCAGCGATTTCGACGGTGGAGCCCTCGATGATTTCCTTGGCGGCAACAGCCTCTTCGCGGGTGGCGACGGCCTTGGCCAGACGAGCGCGCTTCATGGCCTCGATCTGGGCGGCGGCACCCTTGGACCAAGCGAAGGCCAGGCCCTGCGGGAACAGGTAGTTGCGGGCGTAGCCGGACTTGACGGCCACGACGTCACCCGGGTGACCCAGGTGGTTGACGGACTTGGTGAGAATAACCTTAGTTTCAGCCATTGTTCAAACCTCTCTAAGATCAGCGGCCGGACGTGGCGTACGGCAGCAGGGCCATCTCGCGGGCGTTCTTGATAGCCTTGGAGATCTCGCGCTGCTCCTGCACGGTGACACCGGTGATACGACGGGAACGAATCTTGCCGCGATCGGAGATGAACTTACGCAGCAGGGCGACGTCCTTGTAATCGATCTCGGTGACCTTGGCGGCCTTCAGTGGATTCGGCTTCTTCTTAAACGGCTTGACCGGCGGCTGCGGCCTCTTGCGTGACATCTTGATGTTCTCCTTAAAATCTGGAAATACTGCGATTAAGCTGCTTGTTTCGCTGTTCGCCTATGTTGCGGACGGGGTTCGGTCCGTCAGAATTCCGGTTCGTCGCTGTCGCCGCCGAATTCGGAGGAACCTCCGAAGGACTGGGACGCGCCGAAGGAACCGAAGGACGAGCCGGAGTTATCCGAGCTTGACCACGGGTCCGAGGCCGGAGCGGACTGTGCGGGAGCGGCGTTGACCGGAGCGGAGGCTCCACCCTGATATCCGGCGCCGCCAGCATAGCTGGAGCCGCCCTGATATCCGCCGTTGTTGCCGCCGAAACCGCCGTTGTTGTTGGCGTTGTTGTAGCCGCCGCGATTGCCGCTGAAGCCTCCGTTGCCGGACGAGCTTTGACGGGTCACCTGGGCGGTCGCGTAGCGCAGGGACGGGCCGATTTCGTCGACCTGCATCTCGATGACGGTTCGCTGGGAACCGTCCTGCGCCTGGTAGGAACGCTGCTGCAGACGGCCTTGCGCGATGACGCGCATGCCCTTGGACAGACTCTGCGCGCAATGTTCGGCCATGTCGCGCCACGCGGAGCAGCGCAGGAACAGGGCCTGACCGTCTTCGAACTGGTTCGAGTTACGGTTCCAGGTGCGCGGAGTGGAGGCGATCGTAAAGCTGGCGACGGCGGCGCCGCTGCCAATGGTACGAATTTCCGGATCGGCCGTGAGGTTGCCCACCACGGTGATTACAGTTTCACCTGCCATGTCGTTACCTACTTACTTTGCAGCTTAGAAAGCTTGGTTTACTTACTTGCGAAGAATCTTCGTACGGATGACGGATTCGTTCAGGTTCAGCAGACGATCGAGTTCGTCGCTGGTGGCCGGCTCAGCGGAGTAGTTGACCACGACGTAGTTACCTTCGGTCTTGCCGGCGATTTCGTAGGCAAGCTTGCGACGGCCCCAGATGTCGATGTTCTCGACGGCACCGCCTTCCTTGGTGACAGTTTCCAGATACTGCTCGGTCAGCTTCTTCAGACCGCGCTCATCCAGCTCAGGATCAGCAATGAACATCAGTTCGTACTTATGCGCAGACATCACCCACCTCCTTCGGACTATCGGCCATGGACCTTCCATGGCAGGAGTGTGTATGCGTGCTGCCTTCAGGCATCGATAAGTCGCAATGAACATATGGATACGATTGATGGCAACTTGTACAGGCTACCCCGACGCCGCGACGTATCGAAACGGCGTCTGCCGGGCGCGAAATCACGTGCGGAGGCAAGCGAAAAGCCCCGCTCGCAAGCGGGGCTTAATCGCAAAAAATCGTAATAAATCCTGAAATATCACGATAGCCGTATGGCAATCGCGCGAAATATCAGGCGTAGATGTTGCGCGGACGCATGTCTTCGGGCAGGCCGTTGAGCAGCGTAGAAACGGAGCCGGATTCGAACACGGAGCGGATGCCGGCGGCCAGCAGCGGGGCCACGGACAGGACGGTCATGTTCGGCAGGCGCTTCTCTTCGGGCACCGGAACGGTGTCGGTGAGCACGATTTCGCGGGCGCCGCAGTCACGCAGGCGCTCCACGGCCGGACCGGACAGCAGGCCATGGGTGGCGACAAGCGTCACGGACTTCGCGCCGGCGTTGTTCAGCGTGCGCACGGCCTCGCAGATGGTGCCGGCGGTGTCGATCATGTCGTCGACGACCACGCAGTCGCGTCCCTTCACGTCACCGATGATGCCGTGTGCCTCGGCATGGTTCGGGCGCGTGGTGTCACGGGTCTTGTGGATGAAGGCGAGCGGCAGTCCGCCGAGCTTGGCGGCCCACTGTTCGGAAACCTTGATGCGGCCGGCGTCCGGGGACACGATGGTGGTGTTCTCCAGCGGCATGCTGTTGCGCACGTAGTCAAGCAGGATCGGCATGGCGGTCAGATGGTCGACCGGGCCGTCGAAGAAGCCCTGCTCCTGGGCTGCGTGCAGGTCGACCGTCATGATGCGGTCGGCGCCGGCGGAACGGAACAGGTCGAACATGAGGCGTGCGGTGATGGGCTCGCGGCCCTGATGCTTCTTGTCCTGGCGGGAGTAGCCGAGGAACGGCGCGACCACGGTGATGGAACGTGCGGAGGCGCGCTTCATGGCGTCCACCATGATGAGCTGCTCCATGATCCACTTGTTGATCGGCTCGGTGTGGGCCTGCATCACGAAGGCGTCGGCGCCACGGACGGGCTCGGTGTAGCGCACGTACATCTCGCCGTTGGCGAAATCGTATGCGGTGGTCTCAAGTACGTCGGTTCCCAGGTATTTTGCGGTTTCCTGAGCCTGCTCGGGGTACGCGCGACCCGTCACCAGAGCCAGTTTCTTATCCGGAGTGCCTTCGAGAATCGCCGACATGCTTGCCTTCCCAATTGTTCGGTGCGTGAAATTAAGCCAAACTCCAATATAACAACGTGGGTGCCCACGCCACGCGGCTTCTGTGGAAGCGCCTCCCCGTTCCGTCTACTCGGCGTCGGCGAAGGCCTCACGAATCTGCGCCGCGGTGCCGTAGGATGCCTGCGCGCCATATCCAGTGGCCGCGTAGGCCGACACATACGAGGCGAGTTCCGCGGACTGCGACAACGTCATGCCGGAGGCCAGGCCGGCCAGCACGGTACCCATGAACGAATCGCCGCAACCGGTGGTGTCTACTGCCTTGACCCGCACCGGAGCGATGCGCTGGATGCGATGCTCCGGATCGTCCGCCGTGCCATCAAGCACTACGGAGCCGTCGCCGCCGAGCGTCACAATCGCCTGTTCAAACCCGAATCCGCGCAACTTATCGAACGCGTGACGCCAGTCGAACGCGTCCCAATCATCATCCTCCGGTTCCGCGATGCCGAGCAGCTGCGCCATCTCATGCTCGTTGACGAGCAGGATGTCGGAGGCCTCGACCAGCTCCACCGGCAGGGAGGGGGTGAACGGCGAGTCGTTGAGCAGCACCTTCACGCCCGCCTCGTGGCACATGCGCGCGGCCGCGGTGACGGTCTCGATCGGGCTTTCCAAGCATAGGCCAAGCACGGAAGACCGTACCAGCGCCTCACGCACGGATTCCACATAGTCCACAGTGACCTGCGCGTTCGATCCCGGAGAGTAGACGATGGTGTTTTCGCCAGTTGCGTCCACGGTGATCACGGTTGTACCGGATGCTCCAAGCACGCGGCGAACATGCGTGGTGTTCACACCAGCTTCACCTAGGGCGCCCAGCAGGAAGTCGGCGTTGGAATCGGAGCCTACCGCGCCGAACATTTGCACGGTTGCGCCGATGCGCGCTGCGGCGGCCGCCTGGTTGCCGGATTTACCGCCTGGCAGCAGCTGCAGCGGACCGCCGGTGATGGTCTCCCCCGGCCCTGGCAGACGCTGTGCGGTGACGGTGTAATCCGCATTCATCGAGCCGATTACGGACACTGTGCCGTGGATGCGGTCCAATGCAGAGAGAACTTCAGTCGCACTCATCTTTGACTTCCTTACATTAATTAAATAAAAAGGAGATTTGCGGAATATTGTTTTTCAGTATTCGCAATTATCGCAAATCTCCATTGTTTATATTGAGGATGTTATGTGCGATTATTTAGCCGATTCCTCGGTTTCCAACGCATGGTTGCCTTCGTAGATCTTTTTCTTGAAGACGAAGAACACGATCAGACCAAGCAGTGCGGTACCGGCGGCGATCAGCAGCAGGTTGGAATAGTTGGCGGCGTCACCGGTAGCACCGGTGACGGAACTGCCTGCGAGGGCGTTGGAGCCGAGCAGGCTGCCGATGATGGCAATGCCGATGGACGGAGATACGTTCATAGCCAGATCGTTCATGCCGACGCCACGACCAGATTCGTCCTTCTCAATGGTGCCGAGCACGGTGGAAACGACTGGAGAGTACATAAGGCCACAGCCCGCGTAGAACACGCATGCGCACAGGGTCAGCACCACAAAACCGGAGTTCACGCAGAATGCCGCGCCGGTCCATCCCAGGAACATGAGGGTGCCTGCGGTCACGATGCCGGCCTTGATGCCGATCTTGCGGATGATCATGCCGGAGCAGGTGCCCACCACAGCGGCGACCACGAAGGCCCACACGATGTGCAGGGAAACCTGGGTGGTGGTCATGCCGTAGATGTTGGTACCAATGGCATTGAAGATCGGGCTCAGTGCGTAGTTCACGAAGTAGAACACGAGGATCAGACAGATGGCGCGCAGCCAACGGGTGTTCTTGAAGAACGCCGGGGTGATGAACGGGTTGGAGGCCTTGTTGATGTAGAAGGCGAATGCCACGAACAGCAGCAGGGAGACCACGAGCATCCACCAGGACATGTAGGAGAAGAACAGGGTCAGGAACGCGGTGGCGAAGCCGAAGATCACGAAGCCGAACGCGTCGACCTTCTGGCCGTTGCCGCTCTTGGACGGGAGGGTCTTGAGCAGGATCGGCAGGAACAGGATGGTGACGGACGGGATCAGGAACAGGAACTGCCATGCGATGGAGCTGAGCATGCCGGCCGCGAACACGCCGATGGAAGCGGACAGCTGGTATGCGGCGGTGAACAGGCCGAAGAAGATGACCTTCAGGTCGTTGCGCAGGTATTTGGTGGCCACCACCAGGAAGGCGGAGCCTGCCACCTGCTCGCCTGCGGTCTGCAGCACTCGAGCGATGATCACGGTCCACAGGTTCGCGGCGAAGAAATAGTTGGCCACGAAACCGAAGATGGAGCCGATGAACAGGGTCACGAGGCCGAAGGTGACGAGCTTCTTCAGGGAGACGAAGTCACCGAGGGATCCATAGATGAAGCACACGATGCCGAGCACGATGCTGGGGAACGCGGTGATGAGGGACGCCTGCGCCGGCGCGCCGACGTCGGCGCCGACCTGCTGGAACACGAGGTTGAATCCCTGCAGGCACAGGGTGCCGAGCACGAAGGTGATCAGCAGCGGAATAAGGGCGCGGACGGCCATCTTGTTGCTGGTCACCGGATCGTCGAACGGGTCGACGGGGGCTTGCGATGGTGCGGTGTTGACTGCCGTTGCGGCTGCGTTGCTGGTAGACATGTCAGTTCTTCTTTCGCTTCTTCGCTTGGTTTTTGTGATGTTGTGTTGCGATTATTTCGATGGTGATTCCGTGGTGAGGGTTGCGCGGGAAACGCTCCGTGGAACGTTTTCCGCGCGAGCCGTCGTTCACTGCGCTTTTGCGGCGAGGCCGGAGATGCGGGTCATGAATTCGTTGAGGAACCTCGGCACGTCCACGCCGACGGCGACCTTCATGGTCTTGACCGGGTCGTTGAGGCGGGTTTCGTCGCCGATGGTGCGTCCGCGGGTCGGGCCGTCCACATCGACCTTCATGTTGATGTCAAGGGTGGTGACGAGGGTCGGGTCCACCGCCACGCCGACGGCGAGCGGATCATGCAGACCGCAGCCGCCCAGGTGCGGGGACGTAGTCTCGTAGGCCTTGATGTAGAAGTCGGTCATGTCGGCCAGGAACTTGCCGGCCTTGGTGCCGAGATCGCGCCACTGCTGAGTTTCCTTGTAGGTGAGCAGGGTCTGCAGGGTCACGTCGAGGCCGATCATAGTGGTCGGAGCGCCGGAACGGAACAGGTAGTCGGCGGCTTCCGGATCCTGCGAAATGTTGGCTTCCATGCAGGCGTTGCAGTTACCGGGCACGGTCAGTGCGCCACCCATGAGCACGATCTGGCCGATTTCGTCTTTGATTTCCGGAGCCTTCTTCAGTGCGGCTTCGATGTTGGTCATCGGGCCGGTCGGCACGTAGACGAGATCCTTGCCATAGGTCTTCACTGCGTCGATGATGAAGTCTACCGCGGATTCGGTTTCGACGGAGCGGTTGGAATCAGGGATTTCCACGTCGCCGATGCCGTTGTCGCCGTGGATGAACGCGGAGATTGGCAGTACTTCGAAATGGTCGGTGGTGCTGGAGTGCGGCAAACCCTGATACACCTTGACTTCCGGGTGGCCGAGCAGGTCGGTCACGGCCAGTGCGTTGCGCACACCCTGCTCGACGAGCACATTGCCGTAGGTACCGGTGATGCCGATCAGTTCAATCTCCGGGCTTCCCAGAGCATACGAAATGGCAAGCGCGTCATCAACGCCGGTATCAAGATCAAGAATCATCTTTTTCATGTGTGTGCCTTTCCTCTTTGACGGGCCTGACGACGGTCCGCCACCATACGGGTGCGTCGTCAGTTATGTATCGAACACTTTCTCATTTATGTTGTGTGTTGACAAGATTTATGATAAAGCGTTTTATCAGGAACGCAAATTCGGCACTACCATACGGCGTGTTGCTTTTATTTCCAGCAATTTAACCGTATAAGAAACTCCGACGACACTTTAATCAAGATTTATCAGCGCCACCCGTCTCATCATGATCCGCAGGTATCTAAAAATCCTCAATCCTACGCGCAGGCGGCCTGCACCAGTTTCGGCGTAAGCACTTCAACCTGCGGATTAGAAAGCCACGGGCGAGCATCCCCTGATTCCGTACCGGACTTGGCACGAACCGCAACATCAATCCGCTCACGCAACATACCCCAACAGGCGGCGGCCAAATCAGCCACGCTCTGCTCAACGGTGGTCATACGCCAACCAAGACCGAATCGTTTGAGAATATTGTCGTAACCAATCACCTGCATATCCTCAGTAACGCGCAACCCACGTTCCGCCATACGCTGACGGAAACCAAGCGCCATCACATCATTGCAGCAGAACACGGCCGTCGCACCGCCATCAATAATCTGATCCGCAGCATGATAGCCACTACCGAAACGGTAATCCCCCTCAACGCATAGCGACGAATCAAAACACTCCCCCGCCTGCTCGACGGCATCCACAAACCCACGACGACGCTCCGCAGCACTCGACTCCGCAGTATCGCCAGTCACAATGCCAATACGAGTATGACCACCCTCCAACAGATAACGGGCAGCCAAACGACCACCAAGATAATTGTCAAAACCAACGGCATCGCACCAACCGCACTGCGTCAAACGATCAATCAACACCACAGGGCACGACACAAGCGCCACATCCTCACGCAACCGCTCAGCAGCATCGCCAGCGCAGGACTCGCGCGCCGGAATCAGCATCACACCGTCCACCCCACGAGCCGGAAGGCGCTGCAACAACTCATGCTCGGTAACACGCGAATCATCGGAATTGGCCACAATCAGCGAATACCCCTGCGCGGCGCACTCATCCTCCACGCACTTGGCAAGCGCCGCGAAAAACAAGTTCTCAATATCAGGCACGATCAGCGCAACCAGCTGGGACTGCTTGGTCACCAAGCTTCGCGCGCTCTGATTCGGCACGTAATTCAGTTTCTTTGCCGCGTCGGCAATGGCCTTGCGCTTCTCCTCGGACACGCGAGCCGGTCGATTATTCAACACCAGCGAAACCGTCGTCACAGACACCCCCGCGGCAGCGGCCACATCCTTCAGTGTCGCACGATACGCCATCAAACCCCCTTAAAACGTTTCTCCCTCCAGCATAAATGCCATGCGATCCTGACGCGCCCAGCATCGCAATCACAAACAAATTCCTTTCACAGCAAAATAATCCGCATTATTTCCAGCGGTAAATCGTTTCTCGGAAGTGTTTTTTGTATACTCGCAACGTTTTGTCTGAAATGAGAGCCACACGAGAAGAGAGGAACCACCATGCAGCCAACCATGCAGAAAAACAATGTGAAACAGCGCAAGACCATCGCCATCATCGCCATGATCGCAGTAGCTGCCATCGCGCTCGCAGCCGTCGCCATCATCGCAGTCTCCAACAAGCGCGAAATGACACAAGCCGCCAGCGACACCTGCGCGTTGAATGCGAAGGCGCTCGCCACGCATCAGGAGAGCTTTGAAGAAGCGCAACAAGAAGCTGAAGAAGCAGCGAAACTCACCGTGAATGACGTGGCGGACGGCACCACGCTCGAAACCCTGAAGGATGCGATCACACTGGCCAAAGCCGTGGAAAGCGCGCCAGCATGCCCCGCAAGCGGCAATGCCAGCGACTTCACCAAAGCGACGGACGACATTCGCAAATACGCCGACAACCTGCGCAACATCACCAACGAACTCGACGCGGCCGCCAAGTCGGTGGTCGCCAGCCAAGAACTCAGACTCGAGTCCGCCGAGTAAGTCAGGTAAGCCGCCCCGACGGTTAGCGCCGACGTCAGCGCCAAACCCTACGTTTAACGGGGCCAAAGTCATCCAAGTCTGCAACTTCGCCCCCATTACAAGCATTTTCGCACCACATCGGGCTTATATATGGCAGATTCGACAGGTCGCCCGGAGACATTTCGCTTATATATGGCAGGTCATTCCGGAAAGACCGCAGTTAGAGGGTACAAAATTACCCCCTAACTAGCTTGTTTCAAAAACAGACTGCCATACATAGGCGAGATGCCTCCGTACAAACCCCAAAATCTGCCATACATAAGCGAGATATGCCCATGAATTACGCATCTATGCTGTGCAGGCGCGACCTCGCGTCGCTTAGAGGCTTGACAACACCTTCCATTTGACAAAAGTTATCAGTTGCCACGCACCAGGAGACGCAATAGGGGCCGCACCTTCGAGGTGCGGCCGTTTTTCATCCTTCACCAAACCTGGATCTGCAACTAAGGCTAGCGAACAAAATGTACGCCAAACCACACATCCATTCCCCGGCGAGGTTGACTCGCCTGCAACGCGTCTCCTCGATCACCGCTTACCGAACTTCAATTGTCCGGCTTGCGCCACACGAACCGAATTCTTACTGGCCTTGGGCGCGGTAGCGGGCTTCGGTGGCGGCTTTGGCGGGCTCCCACCAGGCGCGGTTGGCAGCATACCAAGCGATGGTCGCCTGCAAACCGGCTTCGAAATCGGTATGCACGGGCCGCCAGCCGAGTTCGGTACGCAGCTTATTGGAATCGATCGCGTAACGTCGATCATGCCCAGGACGGTCACGCACCCAGTCGAATGCGTCCTCCGCACACCCCATAAGCCGCAGAATCATACGCATTACGGCAATGTTGCTCATTTCGCCGTCCGCGCCGATCAGATACGTTTCGCCGATGCGACCGCGCGTCAGAATCGCCCATACCGCCGAAGAGTGGTCTTCCGTATGAATCCAGTCGCGCACGTTCTCGCCGGTGCCGTACAGTTTCGGCCGCGCGCCTTCCAGAATGGATGTGATCTGTCGTGGAATGAATTTTTCCACATGCTGGTATGGCCCGTAATTATTGGAACAGTTGGAAATGGTGGCGCGCAGGCCGTATGTGCGCGTCCACGCGCGCACCAGATGGTCGGACGCGGCTTTCGACGCGCTGTACGGGCTTGACGGGCGGTACGGCGAGTTTTCAGTGAATTTGCATGGATCGTCGAGCGCGAGGTCGCCGTACACTTCGTCGGTGCTGATGTGGTGGAATCGCACGTCATGCTTACGGGCGGCTTCAAGCAAATGGAACGTGCCTTCCACGTTTGTTGTGATGAAAGGTTCAGGATTGGCGATGGAATTGTCGTTGTGCGATTCGGCCGCGAAATGCACGATCGCGTCATGACCAGGCACGATACGTTCCAGTAACGCAACATCGCAAATATCACCTTGCACAAGTTTGACTTGCGATTGCGGAAGACCGGCGATATTCTGCGGATTTCCGGCATAGGTCAGTTTATCGAGCACGGTTATGCGCACGTCAGGATGGTTACGTGCCACATAGCGCACGAAATTGGCTCCGATAAACCCGCAGCCGCCGGTCACGATGATATTGCGCGGCTTGAAAATCTCACTACTCACAATTTCAGAGTACCGGCAGGATTGCATAGCCATAAAGCGATTCCACAAACTGGCTTATATATGGCAGATTTGGAAGGCTGACCGTTGAGCTAGCGGCCAAAATGCACGGTAAGACGTCACTTCCACAACCGCACCATCCGCACCGACCAGCACACGGTTCCCCGATGCGATCACGGTTCTTCTAGAGCTAAACCGATCCGATGAGGAAATGAAACAGCACTCATGATTCTCCCACACAGTTTCGCCCCACCTCAACATACTAGTTTCTGAAAACCGACAAGTTGTCATTTTTGTCAGAAACTACACTTATCCCCATTATCAATTGCAACATGCGTGCATTTGACATAAAATACACATTAATTGCACGCAAAATTAGGGCAGGTGATTCAGGTGGGCAATATTACCATTCGTATGAACGACGATTTGAAAGCTCGAGTCAACCAGACACTCGACGCCATAGGCATGAATTTCAACACTTACGTAACCATGGCAAGCATCCAGCTCGTAAATCAGCAACGCCTGCCTTTTGACACTTCCGTGCGCGCCGCGGAGCCAAACGAGCAGACCAAGCGAGCCATGCTCGAAGCCGAAGCCAAGGAACGCGGTATCCTCCCAGACGACGCGGCCACCTTCAACAGCGCGCAAGACGCCATCACCTGGCTGCACAACAATCACGGCTGAACAGGCAAAACGCCATGATTACCATCAAATTCGACCAACAATTTCAGATCGACTTCAAACGCATCTCACGACGGATACCTCAAATCGTCACGGAACTCGAATATGTGATCGAAGCCATTGAGGAGTACGGACGCGTTCCGGAATCATATAATCCTCACATGCTTGATCGCCCACGAGGAATCTACTCGGGATATGCAGAATTCCATCTTGCCGAAGGGAAAATGGATGTGTTGGTGATCTACTCGGAGCGATCGGAAGCGTCAACAATCCGATTCATTCGCCTGGGATCCCACGACGAACTGTTTGACGGTCCGTTGCTTTAGATGAAACCATCGTAGGCTCCAACGAGATTCAGCCATCGATTTCCGCCTAATAAAACTTTTTCTCAACATATCGAGCTTATATATGGCAGATTTGGAAGGCTGACCGGAGACATCTCGCCTATGTATGGCAGTCCATTCCGGGAAAACCGCAGTTAGAGGGTACACAATTACCCTCTAACCGGTCTGTCACAAAAAACGAGCTGCCACATATAAGCGAAATACGTCCGGACAAACGCCAGAATCTACCATATATAAGACCACCTGTCAGAAATCTAATTCAAGCCGATCAGCAAACCGCCATTACATTACCCTTGATTTGGTGTATAATTAAGCATGTTATTACCCTTGATTCGGTGTATTTACGGCGGTGAGACATGGAGACTTTCGAACGAAAAGCGTACGAAAAACTGGCTTCCTGGAAGGATTCTTCCCAAGGAAGCACAGCCCTGCTCATCGAGGGCGCGCGGCGCGTCGGGAAAAGCACCATCGCGGAGGAATTCGGACGACGGAACTATGCATCGTATATGCTCGTCGACTTCTCAAAAGCCCCCGATGACGTGCTGGGCTACTTCGTCGACCTGCGCAACGACCTCGACGCGTTCTTCATGTACCTGTCATCCTTCTACGGAGTGGAACTACACAGGAGGGATAGCCTCATCATTTTCGACGAGGTGCAGCTGTACCCGAAGGCCCGCGAGGCCATCAAGCAGCTGGTGGCTGACGGGCGTTACGACTACATCGAGACAGGCTCGCTCGTCTCTATCCGCGAGAACGTCAAGGACATCCTCATTCCATCAGAGGAGGAGTCGATCCGCCTGAATCCCATGGATTTCGATGAATTCCTCTGGGCTTTGGGAGAAAAGCCACTGTCCACGCTCATCGCGGACTCGTTCAAGAAGCGCAGGCCGCTCCCCGATTCGCTGCACAGGAAAGCCATGCGGCTGTTCCGTGAATACATGCTGGTCGGAGGCATGCCCCAAGCTGTGTCGAAGTACGTCGAGACCCATGATTTCAGCAAAGTCGACAACGTCAAACGGAACATCCTCCGACTGTACAGGCAGGACATCTCCAAGCATGGCGGCAGCGACCGGATACGCATCACGCGCATCTTCGACAACTTGGTGGGTCAGCTTTCCAAGAAGGAGAAGAAGTTCAACATCACATCGCTGGGAAAGGAAGCGAAGACCCGCGATTACGAGGACGCCTTCTTCTGGCTTTCCGACGCGTTCATCACCAACGACTGTTTCAATTCCACCGATCCGAGCGTGGGCTTGAGCATTAGCGAGGACCATTCGACGGTCAAATGCTACGCCGCCGATACAGGGCTTCTCACCACTCTCGCCCTGGCCGACTCGGAACAGACCGGAAGCAACCTGTACCGGGACATCCTCCTAGAACGCATCGAGATCAACGAGGGCATGCTCGCGGAGAACGTCGTCGCACAGCTTCTCCGGGCCAACGGGCACCGGCTGTTCTTCTATTCGCGCAGCGATCGCGACGACCCGTCGAACCGCATGGAGATCGACTTCCTCATCGTCGAACCGTACGAGAACGCGGCAATGAAGTACAGGGTCAGCCCCATCGAGGTCAAGTCATCGAAACGTTACCGCACGGTCTCGTTAGACAAATTCAAGGCAAAATTCGATAAGAAGGTCGGCACCAGATACGTGCTGCATCCGAAACCGCTGGTCGTGGAAAATGACGTGGTCAAGCTGCCGATCTACATGGCGGGACTGCTGTAGAAGGCTTCATGCAGACAGCGCTTTTTGGTGCACTACCAGCAAATGACGCCCAACACTTGCGCACGCACATGTTGTCCACCTTGAACACATCTGTTTGCTGCTCGTCACCCAGTTAACCTTCCAGCCACCTTTCAGACATCCGCTAGACACTCGTTCGTCCACAGCCGAACACTAAAATGTACCCGGTTTAATCGTACAGAGCCTCCAATTATAAGGGGACTATCTTTTTGAAGGATGCGACGATGCCTATTTTCTCGCCCGACCGTCACGCTTGTGCACCTTCATACGTAAAACTTACTAAGCAGCCGATTACGGGCGGAACGTATCGCCCTCTTGCGAATGACGAAGACAGCAACGCCTGTGCTCCATCCACCCTTTCAGGCCACCACAGTTCAAGGCTGTATACGCAGAAGTCGGCAATTCACGCCACCTCCGACAACACAAGCGTTTTCATTCCCAAAGTCGATGCGCCCCATCTGCCAAAAACAGCTAACGACGAGTCCATTGACGAAGCCGCGAACAACAGTACCCATTCAGCCCCCCCATCTGCTGAAATTCAACTCGCGCAAGCTAACGAGCATCCTCTGATGCAGGCTATCGAGGTCTGCAAACAATCCGTACACACTACGGCAAAAGCACTCTCCACCGCAGGACATGCAGTTGCAAAAGCTGCCAACGCCACCGGCCACGCCATCCATACCGCCGCCACAACGGTAAAGACCGCCTGGCACACATTCACCAGCCTCAAAGCAGTTCAATTCATCATCAAGTTCTTCCAGAGCACGTATCCCCTGTGGAAGAAACGTCATCGCTTCTCCTATTCCTTCTACGCCATCATCATCGCCGCACTTTCCGCATTCGAAGTTATTTTTATTCAATGGGGCATGTATTCCGAACCGGAATATGAAAAAGGCGTAGAAATCGATAAAACCACAAGAATACTTGACAGTGTTGCCGGACAGACGACGAAATTCGTAACACAAATGTGGCTTGAGCAGAAAAATCTCGTTCTGCTCAATTTTATTATTCTGATTGCTATTTATTTGACGCTTATTTTTGTATTGAACAGATTCTGGGTTTCCACAGCAATCTTTGGAACAGTGATGACCACTTACGCAGTGGCAAATCACGTTAAAATGCAGACCCGCAATGAACCTGTGCTTCCTGCTGATCTGAACTTCATAACCGGCGGCAATACCAGCGAACTCACTTCATTCATTCCCAAATCCAGCCAAGGCTTAGTTAACAGCGCGGTGACAGGCGTTACTTGGCTAGTAATCATCTGCATCATTATGCAGTTTATCGATGGCCGCAATGGAATCATACATTGCACGTGGCGCCGTCCCTTCGCCAGTGTCAAGAATTTCACAGGCACCCTCACTCGCATCGCAGCGGCGGTATGTAGTGTCGCTTTATGTTTCTCCTTTGTATGGGGATTCGGCAATGACGGGTATTGGTCCACTCAGTTCGCTCAAAGCATGGGTGACAGCCCACAAATCTGGAACGGTCTCGCCGATTCCACCAGCAATGGCCCTGTTGTGAATTTCCTTCGCCTGGCACATACGAAAACCATGGATAAGCCAGAAGGCTATTCACAGGAAACCATGCAAGCAATCGCAAAGAAATATGCGAAACAGGCGCAACAAATCAATAAGACCCGTAATACCAATATGACCGACAACACGGTCATCATGATGCTTTCCGAGACTTTCTCCGACCCAACCCGCGTCCCCGGCGTCAGTTTCTCCGAAGATCCGATACCGAACATCCGTCAGATCAAGACGCAAACCACTTCCGGACTCATGCTTTCACCGGGATACGGCGGAGGCACCGCGAATATTGAATATCAGGCGTTGACGGGCCTTTCCATGGCGAATTACAGCCCGACGCTGTCCATCGCCTATCAGCAGCTCGTACCTTCGCTTAAGTGGGCGCCAACGATCAACCAAGCTTGGAATGCAGCCAATGGCAGCAAAAAAGCTTCCATAGCATTGCATGCCTTCAACCGCAATATGTATTTCCGAGATCTGAATTACAAGAAGTTCCAGTTTTCGCAGTTCTTCGCAACGGACGGTAAACCGCAGCTTACTGGTCTTCACGCAATTGATTCCGCTTGGTATGTCTCAGATGAGTCCTTTTATTCGGAGGTATTGAAAAAAGTCACGGACTCCAACGAGAACAGATTCTATCAAGTCGTCACCATGCAAAACCACATGCCATACGAAGACCTCTACCAAAACAACGAATTCAAAGAAATGGATGCATCGAATCTTCCAGCAGATGAAAAACTAAATCTGGATACCTATACCAAGGGACTGAACTACACGGATCAGTCCACATTCGTTTTTTTGAGCCAGCTTAATGAGATTAACCGCCCAATTACCGTGCTGTTCTACGGCGACCATTTGCCAGGCTTTTATTCCACCGCATATTCCGATAAAAAGAACATCCTCGGATTGCATGAGACTGACTATTTCATTTGGTCCAACCAAGCGTCACGCTCGGCTAACACAAAGCTTGACGCTGTTTCCAGCGACTACACATCATCAAACTATTTCTCCGCTCAGCTCGCCGAACATCTTAATGCAAAAGTCAGTCCGTATCTTGCGTTTCTTACCGAAATGCATCAGGCAATTCCGGCAATGTCCGTGCCGGATTCTTCAGGCAGCAGCAGCGCTCCGACCTATCTGGACGCGAACGGCAATCTCATCAAGAAAAAGAATCTCTCGAAGCAGGCCAAGCAATTACTCCATGACTATCAGCTCATTCAATATGACATGAGTATCGGCAAGAATTACCTGAAAGACACCGGCTTTGTCGATCTGCCGGAGTGACTCGTCTACAATAGGTTAGGATTACGGCAGAAACGGGAAAGGCAGTTTGGTTATGAAGATTGCGGTTGCAGGAACCGGCTATGTTGGATTGTCCGTCGCGTTGCTGCTTTCCCAACATAATGAGGTGCATGCGCTCGACATCATTCCGGCGAAGGTCGCGTTGCTGAACAACGGCAAGAGTCCTATCGTCGATCCGGTAATCACCGATTTCCTGATGGGGAACGCATCTGGCGAGCGTCCGCTCGATTTCCACGCCACCATCGACGCGCAGGAAGCGTACACGGATGCCGATTTCGCTGTAATCGCCACGCCGACGAATTACGACGAGAAGAAGAATTATTTCGATACTTCTAGCGTCGAAACTGCGATTGAGGCAGTCCGCCAGTATTCGCCACACGCCTGGATTGTCATCAAATCGACGATTCCCGTTGGCTACACGCAGCAATTGCGCAAAACCCTCAATGACAATCACATCCTCTTCTCCCCCGAATTCCTGCGTGAAGGACATGCGCTGTATGACAATCTGCATCCAAGCCGTATTGTGGTGGGTGCTCCGCAGGACGATGCTGAATCCGCCAAGGCTGCACGTCAGTTTGCGCATCTGCTTGCCGAGGGAGCAGACCCAGTTGAAGCCACCCGCGCCAATCATGATGGCAGTACCGGCATTCCCACGCTGGTGGTCGGCACCACCGAGGCTGAGGCCATCAAACTGTTCGCCAACACCTATCTAGCGCTTCGTGTGGCATATTTCAACGAATTGGACACCTATGCGGAAAGCCGCGGATTGAATACCCGTGAAATCATCGACGGCGTATGTCTTGACCCACGCATCGGCGATGGCTACAACAATCCCAGCTTCGGCTATGGCGGCTATTGCCTGCCGAAGGACACCAAGCAGCTGCTTGCCAACTACAATCAGGTGCCGCAGAACCTTATCGAAGCCATTGTGGACGCGAACCGCACACGCAAAGAATTCGTGGCTTCCGAAGTGATGGAACGCATCAAGGACGTTCAGGACCCTGTTGTCGGCATCTACCGGCTGACCATGAAGTCCGGTTCCGACAATTTCCGTCAATCCGCCATCCAGGACGTGATGAAGCAGTTCAAAGCCAATGGCATTCCCGTGCTCATCTACGAACCCACGTTGGACAAGCCCGACTTCCAAGGCAGCGAAGTCACCCATGACCTTGCCGGTTTCAAGGCCCGCGCATCCGTGATCGTCGCCAACCGTTGGAACAACGACCTTGCCGATGTAAATACCAAAGTCTACACCCGAGATTTGTTCCGCAGGGATTAAATCCGTGCATTTAATCCCTATTTCATGCACCCTTGTACATATTGCTAACGGCAAAAGAACAGTGGCAATCGTCAGCAATAATAAAAGCCTCCAAACAAAATGTATCCAGAGGTCATTTATTTTCTATATTCCAGCAACATAACGTAGCATAGTTATTAATACATACCATTCACTTCGTTTTTGGAGCCTAGGGAAAACATGTCCAACACAGAACCACTTGTTTCCGTCATCGTTCCTGTATATAACTCAGAAGAGTATCTACCATATTGCATTAAGTCTATTCTCAATCAATCATTTAAAAATCTCGAAATAATACTTATTGATGACGGTTCCAAAGACATATCACCGCAAATTTGTGATTCTTTTGCTGAAAAAGATTCCCGGATTAAAGTAATTCATCAAGAAAACGGAGGAATTGCCAAAGCCCAAAACGCCGGTTTGGATGCTGCACAAGGTGAATATATCGCTTTTGCCGACAATGATGATATTCTCGACAAAAATAACATCGAATACTTATTGTCTGCCCTGCAGAACACCGGAGCAGATATGAGTAAGGCACGGTGGCAGCAATTCGGGATTTCTCATCTGGACGATATTGTTCGGCAAGCCTCGCGAGGTGCCACTAGTCCCAACACGATAAACGTATTCAATGAACCTTTAAGAGCTTATCAAACAGTGTTCAGCAAGATTCTACGACTAGTTGGCGAACATACTGGGCATAACACAGAAGCACGGTATTTTAATGAAGCAAACTGGTGCCGCTTATACAAACGTGAATTGTGGAATGACATCCGTTTCCCCGAAGGCATGTACGCTCAAGACGTAATGGTTGCGGGCAAACTCTATGCTCGTATGAACAAGGTAGCGGATGTGGATCGAATACTCTATTACTGGTTGCAGTCTCCAAATTCTGTAACGCACAAGGAACGTAGTTTTAGTTTCTATCACGACAACGTAGTTGCCGGAATAGTCAACTTCGAATATGCGTTAAAACACGGTATACTGCCAGCGCGCAGTTACTACACGCTAGTCGGCTCCATTAATGAAGAAGCAACGGCTCCAGATATTACCGAACCTGTAAATCAACTTCAGTATGAAGCTGATCTGCAAAAGAAGAATAGTCTTCTTGCACGTCTGACTCGTCATCAACGTATGCAATGCGCAGTGTTGCATAAAATACGTTTATTCGAAAAAGGGATATACGATCGTAAGATTAAAAACATGGCATAACAAAACACCATCCATATACAGAGTCGCCGCCGAAAACGGCGGCGACTGGGAAACAATGTATATCCAATTGCGTTAACTATTTTCGTCTGCCTTGGATTGTGTTTACTATCAAATTCTTCGCTCTACGTATGGCATTAATAGGAAACCAAACAACACGATAAGCAACATTCTGCACTGGTTCCGGCATCTTCTTAATTGTTCCCGAAGTAATAAACTGTAATCCTGTATGCAGATGACGTTTTATTGCCGGAATAAATCTCAATGGATTCGTCGCCTTATACAGGCCATACATATTGCTCTGTAATGACTCGCCCTCATGCGCACGAGAGCTTGCGCCCATCAGCATGGCACTGGAATAAACCAAGGAATCAACCTCAATGCGGGCATACCTATCAGACATGACCCATGCAGGATAATATCCTTGTGACTGACAAATATATCCATTTGCACGCTCAATGGCATGTGAAATCGTACCGTCTTCACCCATTTCTCCTTCCGGTAGGAAATCCTCGTATTTCCACTCATAATCGAATAATGGTTTCAGTGCTTTCACACGGAACCAATAGCACGATCCAATGGCCGACGCCGACGGCTTCCCAGGACTCAAAGGCACATGAATATTAAATCGGTCTTCCAACAATTCCTTAGTAATTTCGAAATTTGCACCCCAATCATGCGGCAACGTGTGCGCAAAATACAGAGCATGGAATGGTGGTGGCGGAGCAACCTGGCCTAATCTTGGCTCGTTAGAAAACAGTGTGAGGATGTTTTCCACATAATCACGACTGCCAAGAGTGTTTTCCATAAGTTTGTATGCGAATCCTTGGCTTTCGGTTCCATGATGTCCATTTTCCTGGTTTTGACTCGACTTTTTATCATGAGCAAATCCAATAACATCATATTTCCCGCTTAATACAACATCACGCGAAGCAACCAGCAGTGCAGATACATCACGCCCTCGATTCACAACCGGAATAAATGTGACTGGATGATTCATACCGTGCGCTGCCATATAGTCACGAATTGGGACAATCTTGTCTTCCGTGGTCGTGATGTACAAATCAGTCTCATCCGGAAGCGCCTTAATGTAACGGCAAGTATCATCCAACAAATCAAGAAAATAGATGTGATAAATAAACGCAGAACGCACGTCAGCGCCATTCCTCGGATTACGAGTTGCAGCTGGTAACACATAATCGAGATGCAGTGCCTTACGAATATCATCAATGTTGTAGTTCGGCAGAATAGCGTCCCAAATCAAATCGACATCGTAATCAGTTTCGTTCTTCAGAAAATCATATAGGTCCAACGCTGGTTGGCCAGCGGTCTGATCGAAATAAGCACTATAGTCCACAAAGAAAGAGCGTCTTTTGAACACAGGGCATCGATCATCGCGTAACAGCTGCATCGGCATGTACAACAGCGGATAAGATGAGTATCCTTTATATTTGCGCCAATCGATATACGAATCCCATTTGAAGCCAAGCTTAGCGAAATGCTCAGTAAATGTCATTTCATGCTTACGAGTGACCTCAGCATAATCGCTCCACAACGGCATGTTTTCCCAGTATTCATGGAACGCTTGAGAGGAAACCATATCACGACGATATGCATGCCAGTACGCTTGCAGATGAGTGGGAATCTTTTCACCATTCACGGTCTCGCCCGCATACGCTGTGATACCCCAGAAATCCACATCTCTGTGAGACATGGTTTCAAACATTTCGTCAAATGGGTAAACCGGTCCCATGATTGTATCATTTAGGCACAAAACCTCATCATAGGTTTCTAGTTTCTCCCAGCCTATTGTTAGTAATGCTTGCTTGTAAGCGGCGACATCAAGACCCTTATTTTCACGGACCATAACAGTATCCGTATACTTACTGAACAACTTGCGGGTCTCATCATCGATTTTCCCGTTCACAATGATGACAAGATCCGTCAAATTTTGGGTTAAAGCAGCAAGGAAACCATCAAGGAAACGCGCCGCATGACCATTTTTATCATAAAAGCAAAATATGCCTAATCGTTTAATTACCGAGTTATTCAGAAGAGTCATTCTTTATCTCGTTTCATACCACTGAGCCTAACTTTGTCATGGATTTTAGGACAAACGTTCAATATGCATAGCCTGATCATTCAGCAATGCATAGTCTCTGCTTCCCTCATTATTAACAACAAACATGCATGAGTTGTCATCACTCGTAAATGCCACCATATCCGTACGCTCCGGGTCTATCTCATTAGGAACACGCAGCGACACTAGAATACGGAATTTCCCACTATTAAACAGGTTTAATGGCATCTGGAAACTAGCAATATGGCGACCTTTCTCCATCTTAAAGGTCTTTCCACCTGAGTCATAAGGAATGCCACCACGCTTAATATCATGCAACGCAATAGCCAGATAAAAATCTTCATCTTCATTGAACTCATATTCAATGTCGAATTTAAAATTTTCTGTATTGCTAATCAATAACGGAGAACGCGGAATAATGCGTAGTTGAGGCACACGTTCATTCAACCCAACCGGATAGGCGTCCTTGTCATGGGCACCTTCTTTCGCATTCAATGGCGTGAAGTTTTCGACGGTATAGCGGTCAGCAACATCATCCTTATTCCCGTTAACAATGATTTCGCCGTCTTTGATAAGAATTGCCTTATTGCAATACTTCTTGACGGAATTCATATCATGTGTAACCAGGATGACCGTTTTAGTCGGATCTTTCTTGATTTTCGTAAAGAAATCATCACACTTGCGCTGAAATGCCTCATCACCAACTGCAAGCACTTCATCAAGCACCAAAATATCGCCTTGTGCTTTAATAGCTACAGAAAACGCCAAACGGACTTGCATACCAGAAGAATAATTCTTCAACTTTTGGTCCATAAAGTCTTCTAGCTCAGCGAATTCGACGATATCATCGTACATTCCATCAATCTCTTCACGAGTGAACCCCAATAGAGCACCATTAAGGTACACATTCTCTCTACCAGTTAACTCTGGATTGAATCCGACCCCAAGTTCGATGAATGGTACAAGCTTGCCATTAACAGTAATGTTGCCTTCATCAGGCACATAGATACCTGAAATCAACTTCAGCAACGTGGATTTACCGCTGCCATTACGCCCGACAATACCGAAGAAATCGCCTTTTTCAACTTCAAACGATATGTCACGCAAAACATGCTGTTCTTTATAGCCTTTTATCCCCTTTGTCCAGTTGATAACAGCTTGCTTAATACCGCTCGCCTGCTCTGTAGGCAAACGGAACATCTTTGCAACATGATCGACTTTAAGTGCAATATTGTCTTGCTTAGTCATTATCACAGTACCTCCGCGAACTTCTTGCTATATTTGCGGAATACATGGATTCCCAAAAATAAAATCAACGCAGTTAATCCGATGGGCACCAAAGCATAGAACCAGTGATTGAATAATGTCCATACAGTTGGCGTGGTTTCTGGCGCAATAAGATTATGACGAATATCTTGAATTATCTGAGCTGGCGGATTCATCAGCATAACCTTTTCCACAGTTACCGCCAAATTGTAATTTTCCGCACCAAGACGATCTACAACCATTGACAGAGGATAAATAATTGGCGTTGCATAGAACAATGCCTGCATCAATACTTCCCAGATATGCTGAATATCTCGGAAGAACACATTCATAGTGGCTAACAGTAGTGCGACGCCCAATGCCAAACAGTAGAATTCAATAAAGTTCAGCGGCAATAACAAAACACGCCACGTAAAATGAACGCCAGAACCGATGCAGAATAACAAGACAACACACAGATTAATCGCCATACTAATCAACGAACCAACCGTCGCAGACACAACCACGATATAGCGCGGAAAATTAATCTTACGCATCAAATCACCACGTCCGGTGATAGCATTCAACCCCATAGTGGTAGCTTCAGAAAAGAAATTCCACATGCTAATGCCTAGCAGCAGCACCAAAGGGAATGTAGGTGTCCCGTCAGTGAATTTCAGAAATCTAACGAACACTACATACATCACACAAAACAGCATCAACGGTTTTAAAACTGACCATGCAATACCAAGAAATGACCCTTGATAACGTAATTTGAAATCAGTCTTCACTAATTCTTTAAGAATGACCAACGAATAATGGTATTTCTCACTTAATTTTTTTATGAAATTCATATGACTGACTCCATTTGCTTCACAATATCAACATTCATCATAGTTAAGCAGCAACTATTTCCTTCGATGAGCGACGATAACATTAGCGAGATCTCTCCGAAGACTATTTTCCGGCAAACATGCGTCTGATAGTTTACGCATAAATGTTCCCTTCTTAAAACGCCGCTGACTTTCTTTTTCGAGTTCTTCCCGTTCTTTTTCAAGTTTTGCCTCAAGCTCACGGCGCACTTTTTCATCATGAAATTGCCGCCCATACTCATGTATCCGGCTACGTTCTTCAGCGAGGCCTAAACTTTGAACATATTCGTTCTCCAAAGTAGTCAGCATGCCGAGCCAACGATAAAAATCATCTGTTTGCTCTGGAATTTGCTTCTGCGCAACAAACCATTTTGCTCTCGCATCCAATGTATCTGACAAAATCCGATAAGCAGTATCAATTCCCCATGTTTCAACAACATTTAGAATCGTAGCCTGCTGATTCTCCGCGTTCAACCGTATGACCCAATCGTTGCCGATAATACGCACGTACTCTTCTTCTAGCCACTGTGCACATTGCTTAATAACCACGGAATCCGTCGAATCGGCAAATTCCGCAATATGATTATTGAGCTGCTTGGCTGACAACTGCATGGCGACAAACTGTTGAGCGGTTTCTTCAGTATTACCAGAGCAACCGTTACCAAAATTATAATGTAAGCCTTGAAAGTCGGTTATCGTTTCAAAACGTCGAGCACATGCGCATAGCACAAACATCTCATATGAATCTTGCATTCTGCCCAGATGATCAGATGTCATTTTCTGAAAACAAAGTCGTGCAAAATCGCCCTGAAGAACCACGTCAATAATGCTCCACGTAAGTCTTGGAACACGCTCATCCGAAAAAATGCAAGGAAGAATGGAACCATCTTCCATGGTACAGGGCAAAGCTACATTGAACATAGCCTCATTCGAAGCAGCAGCCGCGTCATTTTCAAAGCGCGTTGAAATAACGCGCCTACCAAAACGAGTTATATCAGACTGATGAGTAACAACATACGGCCCCATAAGTTCGCAAAACGAAGGGGAAAGCTCATCATCACCATCGACGAATACAATAAATCGTCCGCTGCTAGATAGCACACCATCTCTTCGAGCAAGATGCGCGCCACCATTAGTCTTCTTATTAATCACATGGAATCTGGAATCATCAGCAGCACACCTGTAAATTGTGTCAAGAGTATCATCTGTACTAGCGTCATTCACGACAATAATCTCATATTCCGCGCCTTTCTGCTTTTTTAAGCTGTCCAGACACGTTTCAATATATGCCGAAACATTATACGCAATAACTATAAAGGAGAACAGTGGCACGACTGGTCCTTTCTTTAAAGACTCAGTCGTTGTTCTTCGACTTGACGATAATTTTATCATCAGCAACATCTTTGAGATGTTGTCCGTACGGGCTCTTGCCGTAACGCTCCGCGGACTCCATGAGCTGGTCGCGCGTGATCCAACCGTTCTCATACGCGATCTCCTCCACGATCGCGATCGGCAGGCCCTGCGCTCGCTGGACCGTGCGCACGAACTCGCCCGCCTCGAACAGGGAATCCATCGTGCCCGTGTCCAGCCACGCGTAGCCACGCCCCAGCGTGCGCACGTTCAGCATGCCCGCGTCCAGGTACATGCGGTTCAAATCCGTGATCTCCAACTCGCCACGCGCGCTCGGCCTGACCTGTTTCGCATATTCGACCACATGCTCGTCATAGAAGTACAGGCCCGTCACCGCGTAATGCGACTTCGGACGCGCGGGCTTCTCCTCGATCGAGACGGCCTTCTTACGCTCGTCGAACTCGACCACGCCGTAACGCTCCGGATCGTCCACGTAATAGCCGAACACGCTCGCGCCACCGCCGTTCTCGGCCTTCGCGACCGCGCCACGCAACGTCGCGCCCAAGCCATTGCCGTAGAAGATGTTGTCTCCCAACACCAGCGCGCACGGCTCGCCCGCGATGAACTCCTCACCCAACAGGAACGCCTGCGCCAGACCATCCGGAGACGGCTGCACCTTGTACGAGAACCGCACCCCGTAATGCGATCCATCGCCCAGAAGACGCTCGAAGTTCGGCAGGTCCTTCGGGGTGCTGATGACCAGGATGTCGCGGATGCCCGCCATCATCAGCACGCTCAACGGATAGTAGATCATCGGCTTGTCATACACCGGAAGCAACTGCTTCGACGTGACCGTGGTCAACGGATACAGCCTCGTGCCCGAACCACCGGCAAGAATAATGCCCTTCATAACCCGTCCTGCTTTCTGTCCGTGAAATCGACAACCAAAAAAAAGGCTTCTCCAGCTTAACCGCTCCAAAAGAGATAACGAAACCGCGCAGACAAGTCTGCGCGGTTTCACCGCAATACGCGCGATCCGCCCTACCTGTCGAGTTCCTTGGCGACGTACGTCTTCAGGGATTCCTCCCAGTCCGGGACATTCAACCCGGTCGCCTCGATCTTCGACAGATCCAACGCGGAATACGTCGGACGCGGGCTCACCGGGTTCTCCGCGTTGGCGAAATACTCAGACGTCGAGATCGGCTCGACCCTGTCCCCGTTGCCGTTCGCCAGATCGAACACCCCGCGCGCGATGTCCGCCCAGGACTTCACGGCACCGGAACCCGTCAGATCATACGTGCCGTACGCGGCGTCCGAATCCAACAGGTGGAAGATCGCATCCGCCATATCCCTGGTGAACGTGAGACGCCCGTACTGGTCGTCCACCACCGTCACCCGAGGCAGATCACCGTTCGCGACCTTGTCCGAGAGGGCCATCATGGTCTTCACGAAGTTGTGTCCTTCGCCGATAACCCAGCTCGAGCGCAGGATGTAATGGCGCGGCGCGTTCGCGACCGCGATGTCGCCCGCGGCCTTCGACTGCCCGTACACGCCCAACGGGGCGAACCCCTCCGACTCGTCATGCAGCTCGCGCGTTCCGTCGAACACGTAGTCCGAGCTCACGTGCACGAGCGTGATGTTGTGCTCGCATGCCACACGGGCGAGCAGGGCCGGGCCCTGCGCGTTCGCCTTCCACGCGGCCGCGCGGCCCTCCGGGGTCTCGGCCTTGTCGACCGCGGTGTACGCGCCCGCGTTGATGATCGTGCCGTACAGGCTCCAGTCGAATTGGTCGTACTGTGCGGGGTCGGAGAAGTCGAACGTGTCGATGTCGTTGAACTCGAAACCCTCCAGACCATGCGCGTCCACGTAGGCGCGGATCGCGCGGCCGAGCTGGCCGTTGCAGCCGGTGACCATCGTGCGGCGCGGCGCCATGGGCTTCGCATCCCTGAGCATCGGATGGTGCAGGTCCGCCTCGGACCGTTCGGACTCCTCCAACGGGATCGGCCACTGGATGTGCAGGTCCGGGTCGGCGAGGTTCACGAACGTGTACGTCCTCTTCTGCTCTAGGCTCCAGTGCGCGTTCACGAGGTACGTGTACACGGTACCGTCCTCCAACGCCTGGAAGCTGTTGCCCACGCCACGCGGCACGTAGATCGCCTTCGACGGGTCCAATATGGTCGTGTACACCTGGCCGAAGGATTCGCCCGGACGCAGGTCCACCCACGCGCCGAACACCGAGCCGGCCGCGATGGAAATGTACTTGTCCCACGGCTCCGCGTGGATGCCACGCGTCACGCCCTTCTTCGCGTTGTAGCTGATGTTGTTCTGCACCGGCCCGAAATCAGGCAGGCCCAGGTCCGTCTGCTTCGCGCGCTGCCAGTTCTCCTTGAACCAGCCACGGTTGTCGCCATGCACCGGCAGGTCGAACACCAGCAGTCCCGGGATGTTCGTCTCCACGGCCCTCAGATCTTTTTCGAAATCCATGTAATCCATCCCCTCACTGGCCCTGCTGCTTGTACCGGGCTTCGGTCGCGGCCTTCGCCGGCTCCCACCACGCACGGTTCTCGGTGTACCATTCGATCGTCTGCGCGAGGCCCGACTCGAAGTCGGTGTGCTTCGGCGTCCAGCCGAGCTCCGTGCGCAGCTTCGTCGAATCAATCGCGTACCGGCGGTCATGGCCCGGACGGTCCTTCACCCAGTCGAACGCGTCCTCCGCCTGACCCATCATCCTCAAAATCATGCGCAACACGGTGATGTTATTCCGTTCGCCGTCCGCGCCGATCAAATACGTCTCACCGATCCGTCCTTTCGTCAGGATCGTCCACACGCCCGAACTGTGGTCCTCGGTATGAATCCAGTCGCGCACGTTCTCTCCCCTGCCGTACAGCTTCGGGCGCTGCCCGTCCAGGATGTTCGTGATCTGACGCGGAATGAACTTCTCCACATGCTGGTACGGCCCGTAATTATTGCTGCAGTTCGAGATCGTCGCACGGATCCCGTACGTGCGCGTCCAGGCGCGCACCAGCATATCCGAGGCGGCTTTCGTCGACGAATACGGGCTGGACGGATGATACGGCGTATGCTCCGTGAACCTGGCCGGATCATCCAGCGCGAGATCGCCGTACACCTCGTCCGTGCTCACGTGGTGGTAGCGGATCCCATACTTCCTGACCGCCTCGAGCAGGCGGAACGTGCCCTCCACGTTGGTCCTCAAAAACGGTTCCGGATCCGCGATGGAATTGTCGTTGTGCGACTCGGCCGCGTAATGCACGATCGCGTCATGCCCCGGCACGATTTTGTCGAGCAGGTCCGCGTCGCAGATGTCGCCCACCACGAGCTCCACACGGTCCTCGGGCAGGCCCGCGATGTTCTCCGGATTGCCCGCGTACGTGAGCTTGTCCAAAACGGTGACATGCACGTCCGGGTGGTTCTCCACCACGTAATGCACGAAATTCGACCCGATGAAACCACAGCCACCGGTCACGATAATGTTCTTGGGAATAAACGTCTCTTCAGCCATGGCTTCTATAATAGACGATAGTCTATATGTGACGTATCTCGTCGCAGTTATCCCCTCAAAACACATTAAGTATGCATCCGCTCATGAAACCATAACAACCGTGACGTTTCGCGAGCAAACAATATAGAGAATATTCCAAGGGGAAAATCAATCCAAGTGACATAGCAAAACAACCGCTCTGTTTGAAACTTGACTAAGGCGCAATGTCCTTAATTAATCATTATTTATCTCACACTAAATTCGAAACTACAAAGTTGCATAAGTCATATGTAAAATACCACGTATGTCAAGAAACGCCATCAAATTTCTTCTTAAGTCACCGCACCTGACCTACCTCATATTGGCAGTCCTATTCACCGGGTTCTTTCTTTTTTCAATACCCCCAATGACCACCCCTGATGCGCCTAATCATTTTACAAGAGCGTATGCAATCAGCACCGGAAAACTGTTCGCTTCAGAGACCGGCCCCGGAGCAGAATCTCAGACTGACACTATAGCCGGAAAAGAAGTAGGTATCAAAACAACAAATAAAGGATACTGGCTGCCACGCAATATTGTCGAATACACGAAAGGACCAGACTACTGCAACAATAAAATAGCCTCTGACACGAATCATCCAGGTATGTGCTTTTACTACCAAAATCAAACAGAAGGCAACAGTCCAATCGCTTATTTTCCACAAGTATTAGCCATTCGGATTGCTCGAATATTCACGAACTCGCCATCACTTTTAGCTTACGCTCAAGAATTTATCTTAGCCTCAATATGGATTGTCTGCATTTTTTTCTCTATTCGTGCAACACCATTCGGAAAATGGGCAATAGTATTTATTGCGCTTTTACCCATGCAAATTCAAGTATCTTTCCAACTTGGAGCTGATGTAATGACGATAGCTCCCGCAACCCTCCTCACAGCAATCTTTATGCGCAGAGTTTTTTCCTCGCAGGCAAGTCAATCATCAAAAAAAGAATTATTCTTTCTAAGCTTTTTATTACTGCTTTCTACGCAAAGTAAAATAGTAATGATCCCTCTTATCTTTTTACTTTTATGTTATCCACTCGACTACACTCCGTTAAACTACCGTAAGGGGTCATTTACTCACGCATTACCAGTCAGAGGATTTGCAGCAATCATCCCAATCATCTTTCTGTTTTCTTGGTCATTAATTGCCAAGAAAACAGAAAGATCACTTGCTGATGTTTTCTCTACAGCCCAGGATCAAATACAATATCTTTCATCAGAACCTTTGCATTTTATTCTTTCATGGCTTCTCAATTGTTATCATTGGTTAATTTTCCAAATTGATATTTCAACCATTATCGGAAATTTAAAAAGCATGCATGCTCCACTCCCTATCGGATTTATTATATTTGGATTCGTTTTCTTATGCATTGTTCTGGCTTCCACCACCAACACAGAAATGGAACAATGGAACTCAATAAGCAAAAAACGCTATTCAGCTCTGTTCCTAACATCTTTGCTTTGCTTTGTCGCTATCAGTATTAGCGCCGCTACTTTGCTTGCTGAGAATATAATTTGGACTCCAATAAATTCAGACGGCATCTTCGGAGTCCAAGGACGATATTTCTTTCCCGTCCTCTATTTATTAGCAATGCTTCCACCAGTGAAGCCGATTCTGATCAAGGACGACAAACTAAGGAACGCTATATTAGCTGCTTCACTTATTTTATTTCTCGCCTCATCCAGATATGCCATCTAAATATGGAAAGAGAAATATGGTAGTTTTTCAAGCGGCCAGTCAGGAAAAACAGAAACGTATTGCATTTTTAACAACGCGGATAAACCCGAACTTACCGATCAGCATCTGGATTCTTGCTTATTTGGAATCTCATCTTTGCCGCATGAAGACACACCACGTCCTGCATTTTTCCGCGCTGCGAACCGTTTTTATCGCACATTCATAGCAAAGTGAAATAAAAACGGTTCCTCTTAATAATTTGTAGGTCACTCCTCTACATCCGGCATGCAAGCAACTATCAGAAATATATCTATCAAGTCTATCGAGTCAAAAAACTTTTATCAAAGTTCTGCCCACCTTACGCAATCAAGCAAAGTCCAGATTCTTCGTGGTCCACTCAATCACGCCCTCGCTTCCGGCAGATATGTTCCATGTCACTTCAAAAAAAATCTAAGAGTTCTCTTCTTGAATCTATTCGCATTTCTCATATTCTTTGTTTTCACCATTGATATGGCCTGATTTTTGTTCCGCCCTTATAGTGGGACGGCTTGCGCCGCTTGGTTTGCATAATACTCGGTTTCGGTCCGTTCCGGTGTCCTGTAGCCCAAGGACCGGTGCAGACGCTTCGAGCCCCCACCACGAGACCCACCGGAACGTCGCCAATTCCAGGTCCCTCAAATCCTGGAAGGGCTTGCGTCGCCAGACGAGCTCGGTCTTGCACGCGCCGTCGGCGCTCTCGGCCATGGCGTTGTCGTACGAGTCGCCGACCGTGCCGGCCGAGGGAAGCATGCCGAATTCCCCGACCCCGGTGGTGTACACGAGGCCGATGCACCGCGCGCCATGGTCGGAACGGTGCACGAGACCGTCCGTGCCGCCATGCGAGGCGGCCCATGATATCGCCTGTTCCAGCGCCTGCAGCGGCAGCTCCCCGGTGCCCATGGTGGTGGCGCACGCCCATCCGACGATCCTGCGGGCGAACACGTCGGCGGCGAACGCCGTGTAGCCGAACGAGCCGTTGGCCATGCGCACGTAGGTGATGTCGGCCACGTGCAGCCGGTTCGGCGCCTCCGCCTCGAACCTGCGTTCCACGAGGTCGGGCCTGCCGCCCGTGCCCCTCGCCGGTTTGGTGGTGACGGGCGTCCTGCCGCGGCGCACGCCGCGGATTCCCAATTCCCGCATGACGTTCATCACCCGGCCGGATCCCGGCCCCGCGCCAACGACCGGGCGTGCGTCTTGCGGTACCCGTACACGGCCATGAAGGAATCGGCATGGATCTCGAGGATGTCGCGGGCCGGCGCCTCGTGCCTGGCGGCCATGCGGCTGACGGGCCTGGATCTGAACATGCGGTAGCCGCGCGGCGTGATGAACCCGCAGTCCGGCGAAGCGGCCAGCACCCCGCGGACCGGCCCGACCCTGAAACGGTCCTTGAATTCGTCGATGTAAGCGACCATCAACGCCGTGTCGGGTCGAGCCGTGCCGCGAAAAAAGCCGACGCCGTCGTCAATATCTCGTTCGCCCGCCTCAATCGCGCGACCTCGGCCCGCAAACTCTTCAACTCCGCCATCGCGTCTTCGGCCGACTGCTTGGTCTCCGCCGCGACCGTGGCGTCCGTCTTGTTGCGCCAACGGCGCAGCGTCTCCGGCGCGACCCCCAGATCCCTGGCGGCCTGTTCGATCGCCTTGGTCTCCGACGAATACGAGCCGCGCGACTCGGTCAACAGCCTGACGGCCTTCGCCTTGAACTCCGGCGTGTATCTCGTTCCTTTTGCCATGGTTCCATCATCTCCCATCGAGTTAGGGGAAATGCGGAACAAAAATCAGTTCATATCAATGCAATGAATCTGCCTCACTTCGTTACGCATAATTTGAACGGCGTCTCTCCATTAATCGTCTTCCCTATACGCACAAAACGATAACCGTCAAATTTTTCTTTATCTAAATCGTTTGTTGAAAGCACATACGTCACATCAAGCCGTTCCAATTGCTCAGGCGTAGCATTTATTTTGTATGCATCGTTGGCAGTTAACTTAAAAAGATGTTTCGCAGGCTTATTCACAACATTCATCTCAATGAAAGCATACCTGTTATAGATACGCTTCCAACGTTCTCCCGGATCGATTCGTTTCATCTTCTGGAGGTCAGGCGTAACTGCCACAGCATTGAAAGTTTTCACACCGTTAGCCACTAATAGATTCGCCAAACGCGCGGAATCATTCCCTTCGGTAATCCAGACGCCAGGCTCCTCATCTTGCAATGCCCGCACTTGATTAACTACCGGTTGATCAGTGAGAGGACGAGTGGAGTACTGCACAGGATTGACTGACAAACCGGAAAAAGCAATCGCGAATATAGCAACAAAAGTAATGCATCCATTAACTTTTGCTTGTTGTGAAAAAAGAGCAGCAACAAACGAAATCACGACCAGTAGGCAAATTAAAGTTAATAAATTTCCAAGGTATGGCCGAAATACCAAACGCGCAGTCGCCACAGCGAATGCAACATAAACACACGCTACAACAATTTTGGAAGTTCTAGTGTGGTTTTCACACCACTTTGCCGCACCTCGAACCAGCAAAAGGATGTTGCACACACCGATAGCAACAGTTGTCCTACTACTAGTCACAGAAGACATGAATGTAAGCTTGGATAGCCACGTAGGGAAACCGATGATTGCAAATATCGAAAGAAAAATGACGATCGCGATAATATAACAATCAAGGAAATCAGCTTTCCTGCTTTTAATCATATTAGATATCGCAAAAATAATACCTAATGGACACAAATCAATAAAAGCCGCTACTTCAACATCATTCCCAGTAAGCATTGCACTCTCAAAAAAATCTTTGAATGGAAAGCAGAACGTAGCTAAAGAAGAGAACATCAACCATATTGAACGGCCTCCGCCCTTCGACATCCGAGAGCCTGGATAAGACGTATTCAACATCGCTTGAATCGTACTCGACGATTCCTTAAAAATTAAACCCATAAGAATCGCAAAAATCAGAAATAACGTGACCATCCCCACAACCTGGGCATGAGTAAAACGTATTTTGCCCCAATACCTGAGAATAATGGCAACAATAAGCCCCGCAAGAACAAACCCTAAAGGAATCTGCCATGCAGGATAAAGCGATAAAATAAACATACCTGCACACTGCAGAATCACCGCGCAGGACAGCAGTCTAATCCAGTTTTCTTGTCTACGAAGCATGCAATCAAAACAACAAATAGAGACAAATATAGAAATCAGCATTTCAGGTAAACTATTAACGGCAAACCACCACTGCGTAAGCGGCGCAAAAGTAATGAGAGCTGCGCCAAAAGCCGACAAAGCCCGAGTTTTCCCATTGCCTTCCTTGTCGCTAATGCACAAGAAGAACTGATAGGCGGATAAGAACAACACCACTAAACGAGACGCCCAATAAAACGACAGTCCCGCAGAATTCCCTAATAACAAATAACCCCAATGAAATGGGCGAAAAATCTCAGAGGGAAACCACACCGGTGCATCTTTGATTATAAACATATCGGCAGGCCTATCACCGATTAGAGCATTAAAATAACCATAATCGTTATACGACTGTGCAAAAGCTAACGGAGTCCCTACTACATATTCGTCCGTTCTAATAGGTCGCAAAACACCAAATACGAGATCTTGTGTACCGTCTCTGCCTAACCAAAAATTCCATGTGCCCAATGATGAACCACTAATGTTCAGTACTGTCGCGCCCAAGATAATGCCTATACCGATGCAGAATCGATTGCGGTGCAGCCAATTACCTACTTTTGCCAAACCGAATGCGAAAAAAGAGCAAATAAGCCCCCATATAGGTAACAAAATAACAAAACGCAAGAGTTTGATATGCAGTTCATTTTTAGATAAATGAAGGTCAATAATTCTTTCCGAATAAAACGGATAGATTTTGACACATCCCCAACTAATGACGGCAGCGCTTAACAATACCAGTGTTAAACGAATCAGGTAAGAGAAATCTCTCATTTTTCGGATTTTCATAGTTTGGGCCTTCGTTCCCATAATCTCCTCCGCTAAAGCTTTCCAAATACAGCGTCTCTTTTTTAAAAACTTCTATCAGCTATACGCTATCCTCCATATAAAATATGGCACAACACTTGTTATTCATTTCTCATTAGGCTCAAGGGCCGCAACCGTTTTTTACAAGTACATCAAATACAAAAACCTATTTCTTAGACCAACCTGTTCAAACTGGGCTCAACTATGAATGGTATCCACAAGGGTATAGTAATCATTATGCCAGAGACACAGAATCCAACTATCGCGGTACTTCTTCCTTGCTACAACGAGGAAGTCACCATCGGCAAGGTGGTACGCGACTTCAAAGCGACGCTTCCCAACGCCGATATCTACGTATACGATAACAACTCCACTGACCGTACTGCTGAAATCGCAACAGCCGAAGGAGCAATCGTCAGAAAAGAGCCGCGTCAAGGCAAGGGAAATGTGATTCGCGCCATGTTTGAGGACATTGATGCCGATATATACGTCATGGCAGATGGCGATGACACCTATCCTGCAGATGCAGCGCCAGCCATGGTAGATAAGGTGCTCGAAGGCTACGATATGGTGATTGGCGATCGCTTGAGCTCCACCTATTTCCAAGAGAACAAACGTCCATTCCACAACTTCGGTAACCGTCTGGTACGTGGATCCATTAACGGCTTATTCCATGCGAACGTTACCGATATCATGACTGGTTACCGAGCATTCTCGTTCACATTCGCCAAGACTTACCCAGTACTTTCACGCGGTTTCGAAGTCGAAACTGAAATGACCATCCACTCGTTGAACAACAATCTGCGCCTGTTTGAAATGCCAATTCAATACCGAGATCGTCCTGCAGGATCAGTCAGCAAACTTAACACCATAGGTGACGGCATCAAGGTAATGAGTACTATCTTCCGCATGATTCGTGAGTACAAACCGCTACCGTTTTTTGGCGGTTTTGGCACAATCCTAGGCGTTATTGGCATCATATTATGCACCAGCGTGACCATGGACTTCTGGCATACTGGCATGGTAGCGCGTTTCCCCACACTCATCGGCGCAGTCATGCTCGTCATAGCAGGAATACTATTATTTGCGACGGGCATCATACTTGATGTCATGGCTAAAAACGACCGCAAGGCGTTTATCGTCGATATGAACAAATTCGCCATGCTGCACCGGAACAAATAGACAATTATTATTTATAGGTCAGATGGAACATACCTCTATCTGACCTGTTTTTCTTATCTATTTTTCATTCAAAAGTGTGTTAAAAACGAAAACTTTGATAATAACATATTCCACAATGCGTTAAACCATGCGCCACGGTGACGATCAAGCGTTAGTCGAAACAGGAAGCTCCGTAGCAAATCCAAAGCACCTGCTATCACACAAATCAACATTATTGAAATAAGCGCGTAAAAAATAGCATATTTTGCATCGTAGAAATCTGAAAGAACAACACATTTAGTCCATAACTGTTCACGGAAAAATGGTTGTTCTGTAAAAAGATATATGCCAAGAGCGCTAGTAGCTAGGTAGTTCACCACCCTGCTTTGCCATTTTATACTTCTAAACAACTCAAATAGTCCAAAACTAATCAACAGAATCGGAATGGACCATTCTTTTTCCCACGGTGAAACATATTCAATTAGTAAAGTTGCATCATGAATAATTAGCGAAAGAAAAACATTCGCCACTACGATTACGCTCATACCAACAGCCAAGATTATCCATGCTGCCCTCTTTGATATTCTTGGCAAATACCATCTGTAATAAGAAATAAGAACAAAAATATAAATAAAGCCAACAACATTAAGACCAATATCATTCCCAGCGCCGGGGACCAGACCGAGAACAGCCCACATGAATAACATGATTAGGCAACATTCTCCGTGCAATGCTTTACCCATATTTTTTAAATTCAATAGAACAAAAGGAAGCAAAAGCAAGAATATAGCATAGCTGGTCACATACCACCACTCATTCCTCGTAAGAGGGAAAAATAAATCAAGCCAAGCATGGCCCATTGCATATGAGGTTTCTCCATTGGGATCTAGAACAAGCCTAGCCACCAGCGCAGCAAGATTCCAGAACAACAATTCACGCCATAATAGCCATATCTTTCTAAAAGCTCCTTTAATTGTCGCCGGCTTATCAGCAAGAAACCAGACAGAAATAAGCAAGAATAAAGCAATGCCAATTTTCCCTGGAGCTAAATACAACAATTGGAAGAAAAGACGCTTAACACAAAACGTTTGATCAAAAACATTGATATCCGAATGAGCGACTTCATGATGAGTAACAATAAGTATCACTGCGATAATACGCAACAGCTCAAGACCCGATTTTCGACACTTTCCGTCTTCAGTCACACCGCACATCCTCAATATCGGCGATACCACGTCAGTTCATTTCTGGGCATCCGCATCATTAAACTACACCTAAACATTAGCACTATTGAAGAAGCCGCTACTGAAAAGGAAACAAACACAAGAATCTGTAGGTACGAACAAATCCGTTATGTCCTATCAAAGCAAGCAACTCATTCACTTAATTCAATCTTTACAAGCGGAAGATGATGTCGACTCAGATCTTTCATTTCACGCTCAAGCGAAAAATACCATAAAAACTATATCGTCCATTTCTGCGCATTCGTATTATTCGATTTATACAACTGAACATTGGCACCATTGGTAGAAGAGCCACCAGAAATATCCAATACCATGTTCTCTACAAGTGCAGATTGAAAAACATAAGATCCATCAGGATTCCTGACAGCAATCCATTTCTGAGCATATGTGTTATTCGAGGCATACTGCTGCACATTGGCACCGTTAGCTGTACTCGCGCCATAAACATCCAAAACTTTACCAGAATTCACGCTGGTCAATGTCACATAGCCATTAGCATCATGCGTCACTTTCCACTTCTGAGCGTTCGTTCCGTTCCCAGCCCAAAGTTGCACGTTGGCACAATCCGAACGAAAACCCCCATAAACATCCATCTTCATACTCGTCTTTAGCTTCGAGCCAAAAGAGTACGTGCCATTCGGTAAATCTTGCCTGTGCTTCGCCGCTTGTTCATTCAACCGATCACGCATGGTTCTAGACTTCTCAATAATCCACTGCTGAGCAGCTGCATCATTAGACGAATACAGTTGCAACGCAACGTCAGGAGAATAGTTCGCACCCGGTACGTCAATAGCCTTATTTGCATTTACAGAAATCAGTGAAATTTCACCATTCTCATAATGTCGAATAGCCCACTGTTGCGCAGCAGTCCCATTGTTACCATATTGCTGCAATATCGCACCGTTAACTGCAGAAGCCCCATAAACATCTAGAACCTTGCCAGAATGTACATTAACAATGCTATATGTCCCATTGCCGACCCGCTGGAAACAGAATTTTTGAGCTTCCGTTCCATTAAATGAGTACAGTTGAATCCGAGCACCGTCTGCAGTAGAAGCCCCCGGCACATCAAAAACAAGACCGGACCTTCCAGCAGATTTGATGTTTACCGCCGTATTTACCGGCACACTAGCTTCACTAGAGGAAACAATAAACCGTTGAGCCGAAGTACCGTTAGGCGCGTACAAGCGAATCGCGGTAGCGTTGGCGATAATGCCTCCGCTCAGATCCAATACCCAATTGCCAAGAGCAGATTGCAAATAATATCCAGCCCCTGAATCACGAATAAACCACCGCTGTGCATTTGACCCATTCAATGCATATTGTTGCACCACAGCATTGTTACCTGCAGCAGCGCCTCTAACATCCAAAGCTTTGCCGGATTTCACATTAGCAATCACATAGCTACCATCCTGCTGCTTGGTAAACCTAAACTGTTGCGTCTTAGATTCATTGCCAGAATATAGCTGGATAACCGTAGAATCAGACATACTGCCATTGGGGATATCAACACTGAAAGCTACTTTAGAACGAACATTGATGTAGTAATTTCCATTGGGAATACTTACTGCAGGCATCCTGCGCACATCAATTGCAGACGAATCCTGCGCATACGCTTTATTACCAAAAGCATTCATATCCACGGAACCGCTGATGCCGTTGATACGGCCGGAACTGGTGTATTGCCAGCCGCGGTCGTTGGTATCGAAGGCGTTGTATCCCATTTGAGCACCATACTGCGCCACCCAACGGGTCTTTGCGTAGATGTTCGAATTGTTCAACGGGCCTTGCAGGTAGCTCGTATACGAATACACACCGAGATTCTTGTATCCGGCGGACTGCAGTGCGCCATACCAGGCGTCGGCCATACCGCTATAAACATTCGGATTGGTCGGCGGGGTATGACCAGCCCACGTCCACTTTTCAAGGTCGTAATACACAGGGTATTTCAGATCGTTCGGGCTCACGCCCATCTGGCGGAGTTTGGCAGCCACATCATTGCCTTCCGCACGTGCGCAGTTCGCATCGTATGCATACGAATACCAGTAGACGCCAAAAGGAATACCAAGACGTTTGCATTCGTTGATGTTACGTTGCGCTTTGGCATCGGCATAGTTGCCCCAGCCATAGCCCAAACGAATGATTGCGCCTTCCACGCCGTCGGCTTTCGCCTTGGCCCAATCGACGTCACCCTGCCATGAGGAAACATCAATCACGCCCTTGGCTTGTTGAACGAACAGGTTGTTCCTATAATCGAAAAACGCCTTTGTTCCGTTGTAGGTTCCCCAGTGTGCTCCGTATTCGTTGCTCTCGAATTTAGTGAGCCGGACAGTCGAGCCACCCTTCAAGGACGACTGCTCCGCAGACTGTTTCACAGGTTGTTCCACAGCATCTTTCACATCCGAGGCACTCACCGGAATGAATGATTCGCCATCCGTTTTGGCCAGTGGATCAGGTTGCTGCGATTGCGTGCCGACCAGCTGAGCGTCCGTCACGGTTTCGCCGGTCTCAATGTTCTGTACATCACCTTCCGGCGTAACCGCAAGGTTCTCCGAAACCACAGTGGAATCGTCCGAAATGTTTTCGCTTACCGTTTCCGGCAGCGTCGCGTTCGGATTGTCCGGCATGCTGTTTGACGAATTCTGCGCATCATCCACAGTTGCGGCAAAAGAACTTGGCGTATCCTCAATCGCAATATCCTGCATGGCGTAAGCCGGCACCACGGCAACGGAAACCGTCATTGCAACCACGGAAGCGGTGGTCGCAATCTTCATCAAGCTTTTCGGCGATATCATCGTCAGCCTCTCTCACAAAACGCATTTTCACTCGTTGACGCAATTGCACACGCAAAACTTAAGTGTATTCTGAGATGTCCCCACTTAAAATAAAGCAGCTGGATTCCAGACCAAACTTCACATTTACCGAATATGCCACAACATGAAGTGCTGGCATTCGGAAGTGGAACGGGTAACATACCTTATGTATTGTCATTTGGGAACAGAGGACCTTGTCGGACCACCTCCAATAGACAACATCAGAACGGTATCGCGGACTCCTGGAGGGAAGCATGGCACGGCACGAAAGGCAGCCAAATAAAGCTGACAGTCAAGCAAGTAACGTCCGCAAGCCCCGGACTTTCAGCAGTACCGCGACCGTCGGGACCAGCAAATCCAACAATTCCGTCAATGCCACCAATCGTGACGAAAAGCTTAGAACAAAAGCACCGGGGACTTCCTACCGAACGGCTCCCGAAGATCCATTCCAAATCGCCATATCGCAAGGCGTGCAAGATGGCGACACTTGGGTACATAACCATGTCAAGAACTTGATTCGCCGTTCCATCATCGTAGCCGTTATCGTCGTTGCGGTATGCATTGTGGTCTTCGGCGTCATGGGCGTGAGAACATCGCAGAAAATGCGCGAACTGAATGCCATTAACGACTGCAGAGACGCGGTTGCCGCCATGAACGCTTCATATTCCAAGGATTTCCAGCTCAAGGGAAAGATTGTCGACGCATTTTCCAGCATGGATTCCTCATATGATCTGGAAAAGCTCAGCACCTTGTATCAGGAAGAAGTCAAATCGCCGAAGGCGCTTGACTGCAAAGCCGATCCGTCCGGGACCACCAGCAAAGCCAACACCGAACGAGCCGCATATGACAAACAGGCCAGAACCTTCGAGCGGGCGTTGACAAAGAACGAGGCAAATCAGAATTGAATACGAAACGATTGGCAAGAACGGCACTTGCCGTTATCGTAACCGTAGGAATAGTCGTTGCCATCATCGTCGGGTGCGGCCCCAAATGGGGCAACGGTTCAGCATTGCACCAAAACGAAGAAACCGCACAGTCCTCAAATTCGCAGGTTTCCGTGACTTTGCCCTCCTACTACATGGAAAATATGGTCTTCCAGCGCAATCAGCCGTTAGTGGTCAAAGGAACCGTCAAATTCGCGCATGCCAGCGAACAGATCGATGCATCGAAACTGTCCGCGACCCTTGCCCAAGGCAAGATGACTGCGAGCGCCACTGCGAAAATCGCAAAAAATGGTTCGTTTACTTGCACGTTGAACGCACAGAAAGCAAGCCTCGAGTCGTATTCGTTACAGGTGAAGTACGACGGCAAAGTCGTAACGGAACTGGCGAAAGTGTATGTGTGGGCGACGTGTTCGTGGCGGCCGGTCAATCGAACATGGAACTCAACTATGCGCAGTACTATGAGGGGAATAACAATGCCTACAACTTTGGGAAGGGTCTAGTTAAGAAAACAGACCTACCGAAACCACTCGTCGATAAGAACGTGAAATTCGTCATTGCGGATCATGATGCGAAGAACACTGATTTTCCGCTGGCCAACGTCAATCTGAACGCTGGCGCGCGGCTGAATGCGGATTCCACGAATTCACTGCATCTGAGCTACTTGACACAGCAGTTCGCCCTTCAGTTGCGCGCGAAGCATCCTAACGTGCCGGTCGGCATCATCCAGACCGCGTGGGGCGGCACGCCTATACGCAGACATGTGCGTGGCGGAGATATCTACGCGAACCATATTGCACCGTTGAAGGATTTTCATGTGGCAGGTGTGCTCTGGTACCAAGGATGCGATGATGCGATGAACTTTTCGACCGCTACGGAGTATGAGTCGCAGATGACCGCGCTGATCAACCAGTACCGTAGCGTGTTCGGACGGAAGGATCTGCCGTTCCTGTACGTGCAACTTGCGCGATGGCCGAACTATCAGTACACGCAGAACGTGCGAGAAGCGCAACGGACTACGCTCGGCAACACCAACCTGCACGATTCGTCGAATGTGGCGATGACGGTTTCCCTTGACACAGATAAGGGCACATCCGCGCTGATCCATCCGCTCGGCAAGGATATTCTCGGGGCGCGCATGGCCGCGCAGTATCTCGCCATGGAAGACGGCACCACCGTACCCAACGGACCGCTTATCGAACATGCCCGGCACACTGCGAACGGCGCAATCGCTTTGTCTTTCCGGAACGGCACCGCAAGCGGGCTGAAAGCCATGCAGCCGAACTATTCGAAGACCGCGAGCGCAATCGCACCAAACTATAAGAGCGTTCCGAAAGCGACCCCGTTAAGCGGTATCAGCAATATCGCCGCTCCCACCACTACGGCATTGCAGGGGTTTGAGGTCGCCAATTATTCCGGTCAATGGCAGGCGGTCAATGCCACTATCAGGGGCAATCAGGTGTTGCTCACCGCAGCCGATGGTTCAATACTGAACGATCTCAACGCCATGAGCCAGGTTCGTTACCTGTTCAGTGGCAATCCGAAGTGCGCGAGCATGCTGTACAACGGCTTTAATCTGCCGGCTAGCCCATTCATCACTATTGTCGAGTGATCTTTGTTGGGGGCCGCCGCTAGATAAACCAATACGGGCGGGATAAGTACGGGCGGTCTGAGCCGTTGCTTGGCCTGCTTGGCCATGTCTTGAGCAGGCTGTTCCGGATTCTGGTTTGGTTTCTGGTTTCCTGCTTAAACTATGAAGACTGCTGCAGCATCGCAAAAAATAGACAAATGTCATTTTTCCACCGGTTTATTTAGGCACATTCCCCTCCTACTATGGCATACGGAATGAACGCGAGCGCACAATCACAGATCGAATGCAAACGTGCGCAGGAGAGGAACCACCATGAGGAATCGTATTGCAGCAGCTGCAGCGGCGGGAATATTAACCATCGGCATGGCCGCCTTGCCTTCTGCGGCTTCGGCCAGTGAAGTCGCACCGTCTACGGACGGACTGGCCGGCAGCACCACCATCAGCGGGCAGATCGACCAGGATATGGCCGTGTGCACCGACAAAACGTGCGATGCCGTACAGCATGTGCGCAAAACCAACCAGCAGATCAAGTCGGACATCGATACCGCCAGGCAGCACGCCGAGCAGCTGCATCAGAACGCGCACGAGGACGCCGACGCGCTTCGCCAGTACGGCGAGCAGGCCTGGAAGAACTACCAGGAGGACCGCGAGGATATAAAGAATGCGATTGACGGCGCGGTCAAGCGCGGTCAGGAGCGTCACGACACTCTGCATCAGGATATGCAGGATACGCAGACCCATCTGAACCAGATGCATGCCGACATGAAAGAGACTCACGACGAACTCAAGACGAGGCATGACGCGTTTGCGGCGAGCAGCCACCAGTGGCATCAGTCGTTCATCGCGGCGTTGAAGGACGCGAACTCCAAGACGGGTCAGCAGGGCGGCTCATCCGTTGCTACCGGCACGCATGGCATCACGGCTGGAACGAATGCCGGTACGACCGCTACTGGAGCCAACGGCACCACTGGCACTGTGCGCACGGCTGCCGACACTGGCACGAATGGTGCCGCAACTGGATTCGTCGCAGCGTCCGGCGATCAAACCGCCGCGTCCACCGGCGCGCTGACCAAGTCGGAATATGGGCAGCTTGCGCAGACCGGCATCGGCATTTCCCTTGCCTGCGCAGCCATTCTGCTGCTTGCCGGCCTTGCCTACGCCATGAAGACGTTCGTGCAGTATAAGCGCGAAACCAGCGAAGACTGAGCCGGTTCGCTGCCGGACAGCGTTTGCTTCATCGACTCATGAAAAACGGTCTCGAATATATCGGGACCGTTTTTTCATGCGCGTTTTTCATATGTGCTTTTCATCTGCTATACGCATTGTTGCGATTCAATTGGAATGACGTAGTACAGCGACGTACAATGCAGCGCGAAGCGCGCGTACCGTGCGTGAACCGCGTGTATGTCCAGTATTCCCACTGATTTGTTACGTTGGCCGTTCCGATCAGTCCACTGGTCAATTCGCATAATGGGGAGCACTGCTGGCGATTCGCGGCGACGGCGTATCGCCATTCCCCGCCGTCCGTCCGGTACTACCCGCGCTCCCCGCATCGCCGGCCTTTTCAGCATTGCCGATGTTGGTTCTACGCAACGACCCCGCGGCCAACGATCGGATGGATCGCCTGCGCTGCGCCTGTTCCGTCTGCGAAGCGGACTGAATTGCGGGAAAAGCGCCCGTTACAGGACGAATACGACCGGTTGCGGTCGGAATAAAGCTTGGTGGCAAAACCTGCGTTGTGATGGCGCTTATGGATGCCATCTGCGGCTGCTGCGTATTATCAGGACCATCCACAGCGTCTTTTTCTTTCACGGTTTGCGATTCTTCCGCACGATTCACGTCATCATTCGCATCCTCGCCCGTTTGCAAGGCAGACCCAGCTTCGCTCTGCTTTTCTTGTTTTTCCTGCTTTTCCTGCGGAGCGGCCTGCACATCACTCTGCAATACGATTGGCGATGAATTCGAACGGCGTCGGGCAAGCGCCGCCAGAGAGTCACGAGTATCAGCATCGCGTTGGTCAGTCTGCTGGCTGCCGGCAGCCGTCTTGTCAACCATCGTCGTGCTTCTTTCTCTCAACGTCACGATTTCGAGCGTAACGTAGCGCAGCGCAAAAGTGCGCGTAAAACGACGATGTACGCAACTCCCCCACCGAATCGCAATCAAATATCGACATATGAGGGCAAACAATCCCATTATTGAGACCACAGACTGGCACCAATAAGCCGCAGCATGGCAATCAGGGACTTTCCTGGATGCCGGCCCGTACACGCGAGACTTGCGATACGGGACGATTCAAAAACCGAGGCCAACGAAAGAAGCATTCGGAGGGAATCTGGAAGGAACCGGAAAACGGAGTGGAAAAGAAGGAACCCCAGAAACCGAATGATTCCAACGGTTTTCGGGGTTCCAATCCGGGCGGAGAATACGAGATTCGAACTCGTGAGGCTGTTACACCAACACGCTTTCCAAGCGTGCGCCATAGACCACTAGGCGAATTCTCCAATTATACAACGCTTTCCGGTGTCTATCCGTTAAGCGCAACTTGACTAGAATACAACAGGACTGGCAGAAGACCAAATCGGCGTGTCGCCCTACCAAATCTGCAAAACATATAGAGCTCCAATATCGGTTCAAGGTTAGTGACGTTTTGCAAGACTCTCCAATAATCCGGCCCAACATGTACATCTCGTATTCACGCAACATAGAATGACGGATAACCACGGATGGCGTTTAATGACCGACTGTCGTCCACGTAAGCGTAAAAGGAGCGGATGATGATCAGCCAAGAGAACTACGACATACTGAAGGAAAAATACGGAGATGCGTCCAGCTGGGCCGTCTGGAACACGGATTACGCGGATTCCAAGCCCAGCCACAATATAAACGATCTGAGCGTATTCGACTCCCCGAATCTGTCCGAATTGAACACCGGCTTCGTGTTCGTGGGGCTGAACCGCTCCGGTAAACCCAAGGACGGCAACGCGGAGAAAAAGCCGGACAAGCCGAAGGATCCGTGGTTCAATTTCCATGCGGGAAGGAACGATTTCAAACTGCGATATGCGCTGCAGGGCACACGGTATTGGGGAAGCTACATAACCGACGCAATCAAGGATTAGCAAGAAACCGATTCCGGTGAAGTGGAAAAGACACTCAAAAGTAACCCGGAACGCGTTGATGAGAACCTCAAGGGATTGAGGGAGGAGCTCGAGCTACTCGGTGGCAGGCCTGTATTGGTGGCTCTCGGATACGCCGCCGAGAAAAATCTGAAATGCATGAAGTCGGAAGGGTATGAAGTGGTCAGAATATTGCACCCCGCAACCTTCATCGGCAAAAAGAAGTATCGCGATAAAGTGCTGAAAGTCTTGGACAACATTCAAAAATAACGAGACATTCAGCTCCGAACCACATCTAACCATCTAATCCGGATGGGCATGAGAGAAAAACGGGGGTTCCTGGAGCGACGCCCGCCGGGAAGCCCGGAAAAAGAGCATGAAAAAAGGGGCCTCCCGGGAGCCAAAGGCTCGACCGGGAGGCCCGATACGTGTGAAGCGGCGGCGTGCTACTCTCCCACACCCTCTCGAGTGCAGTACCATCGCCGC